>TARA_R110000822_G_scaffold152112_8_pt1 | contig 26364 bp, 39 predicted proteins | sample TARA_R110000822 | Tara Oceans TARA_R110000822 (sample SAMEA4397666) | marine metagenome | biome: Polar Biome; feature: [SRF] surface water layer (ENVO:00010504); material: water (ENVO:00002006), including particulate matter (ENVO:01000060) such as... | depth 5 m | reverse complement strand
TTATTTTATAGACTCCTGGTTGTCTTGTAATTCAATTAATTCATCTTTATATTCAACTAATTGAGTTGTTAAAGCATGTATATTATCGCACTCTTTTAACAGTTGGGTATGTATTTTTTTATACTCATTAGCTTCAGCTAACCTCTTTATTTGTGATAAAAGGTTAATGATTAATACATTTAGTTCTTTTATTCTTTTCATGTTCGTTTTTATTTGAGGTTCTTTATAATTCCTACATAATAGCTATATAAGATTGTGAATTAGTGTTTGTAATAAATATAAAAGAGAGGAAAAGGTGTGAGGAATAATAGTACAATATATACATTACGCATCAACTGTACATTATTAACACACCTTTATACTCCTCTCAGTTGTTTTAAACACTATTTAAGCACTCTTCTCATGGAACTGATACATCAATGCCACTGAGTGGGGATAAGTAGCTTATAAGCTCTTAAAACATCTCAGTCCTTACCTATTGATAAGAAATAACTTAATACTTTAAACTGAGTCAAAGATTAACAGTTGCAACTCGTATACACAAATACTCTTTATAGAATATAAATGACATACAGAATATCAACCAGTTAACCTAGTAACGGAAACAGCCGTTAAGCTGTTTCTGCTACTTGAGTGGTAGCGTTAGCAGTCGGTGCAACCGAGTACTGAGCTAGCTCTTCTGCGCTAATGTGATTTGATACTTCAAATCTACCATTAGATAAGCGGACTTGTGCGCAACCTGCGCCTGGTCCATTGATCTGGATATCCAGGTCAAGTGATTTACCTTCAGCATAATCCGCAGGGTTAGACTGTAGTAACTTATCCCAGATTATGGCTGAGCCATTCTGGGTATGACCGTCATTATCTTTGATACTGACTTTAGCCCAATGGTATAAGGTGGTATCACCTTTATCGTTGGTTAGTGACTGTGGCTTTGCATCAGTCGCTAGTGTGGACAGAACTACGCCAGTAGTTTGTCCTACAAAAACACCCGTTTTGGTGTTATGAGGTACTATCTTCATAAGTAAATTTTTAGGATTAAAAATATGTTCAGCGGGGATACCCGCAAAAGTAAAAAAGAGTGGGGGTTGATCTTAGATTATAACACACACTCATTAAAGTTTATTTTTTCTGAAAAATTTTTTTTTAAAATAAATCACTTTTTATTAGGAATTGTCAATTATATTTTGTACCTTTGTACTATGAATAATAAAAAAGCAGATAAAGGTAGTTTTAAACTTGCTAACCAAACTGGAAGGCTGATGTTTAAATTTGATAATGATGAACCACAGGAATGTGCGACAATTTATGATTACGGAAAAGTTACAATAGAAATGCAACAACAAAAGGAGTTAGACACGTATTTTACCCAAAATACTAACTCTATCGAATTTACTTCTAAAGACGGTAAGAAGTTTAGACTGTTCATAGAAAATTGTCACTAAATAGAAAATAAGTGCTAAAAAATTAGGATATGTCAGAAAAAAGTCGTACCTTTGCACAAGGTTGTTTGGTCAACAAAGAAAGTAACAAAGAAATATATAGTATTTACAGTTATATATATAAGTATATACTATGATTAATGTAATATAGCTATTATGATAAAAGATAAAGGAAGATATAAGAATACTCGTACATCAGAACGTATATGTACATCTAAAATTAGTAAACCTATTATAGGACATTTTGAACTAATAGATGGTAAAGAAGTATTTGTAAAAAAAAAAGATAATGTATAAAAGATACTTAGATTTTAGAATTACAACAGAACATGACCCATCAGGAGTACATACTTATTTTTATGTACTAGAGGTTCAGCATCAGTTATTAGGTATTAAGTATTGGAGTATAGTAGACTACTCTTACAGCTTAGAAGACTTAACAGCTTTAAATAGAAAACTAAAAAATAAACATGTACGCTAAGAAAGGAAAGTTAGCAGGGTTATATAAATTATATAAAATATATAAAAAAGGTAATCCTAATCTAAAGTTTGAAGATTGGTTAAAACAAAACAAATATTTATCATGACAGAATTTAATGAACTAGTAGAATTCTTATTAGCCCATAGAGAAGAAGGGTATCCTGGACATAAGATTATAGAGAATGCACAGGAAGAGTTTGAATATCTACAAGGTAAATCAACTGAAGAGTATTATGGTTTACAACTAGATGGTAAAGATAAAATCCATATAACTTATTTTAATATGAAACATAGTTTCAAGTTAGGAGCTTTAGTATACTTAGATGTACAGGATAATTAGAGTTACAGATGAGGGATACTTGAAAGACATAGGTTATAGATCCTATAAGAAGTATTTAGAAGTAGAACAAGTAATAAAGGGGCTAAAGAAGACTTACCCAAAAAGAGTCTTCACAATAATACAAACAGTATAATGCAGACTAAGGACGAATACATATACTGGAACGAAGAATGGAACACATCCAAATAGACATATTTAATAAGTACTTGACAATAAAGAAGGACATCATCGCTAATATAGTAGATGTCTATAACAGACAGCACTACTATACACATAAGTACAGGGGTAATGTATTACTAGATGTACATGTAGGAGTAGGATTAGCTGAAGATTCAAGTAAGAAAGAAGTACAAATCTTTGTAAGATTCAAAGGTTATTATATTAAAGATAACATTATTTATGATAATAAGAAATTCTTTAGTTCAACAATAAAAACAAATTTAAATGAGTAAAGATATAAAATATGGGGTAGATGAATTAAGTACTATCCTTGAAGAGAGAGTATATACAGTAGCAACTGAGATGAGTACCGCTATAAATGTAAACAATGGTATATTAAACACTAGTGTACTAGAGAAGGCTAAGAGAGCCTTTATAATGGAAACAGTAGGTATGTGGGGGGAAGAGTTAGTAAAAACTAAACAGGGGTACCCACAGCATGATATATCAGAGGTTACCTTTGGTATTGATTGTGTGATACTTAAACGAAAAGATTTTGAAATACTAAAGGGATACTATGAGCAGTTATTTGAAGAAGGGAAAGAGAACCTCGTTACAAAAGCATAAGAAGCATGCTAAGAGCCATATTAACCGTATGTATAAGCTCTTACACCATTTAGACCTTGTTGCGCAAGCGATGGTTAAATCAGGTGTAGCTATCAAGGGAAGTAACGTAGTAGAAGAGGCAGCTAAATACACCACTGCTGAGATTGGAAAATACGAGAAGAATATACTATTAGCTAAAGTTGAGCAAGTATATGAGAAACTAGGTGTTGAAGTGAAGGATGAAAAAGTCAATGATAGAGGAAGGTAGAAAATGGCAAACGGCTTATAATAAGTATATACGTTTATTTAATAGTCAAATAATTGACGCTGACTACAAATATTTAAAAAATCCGTATATAGATGAAGAAGAGTGATATAACTATTGATAACGTACATAACTTTTTGGTGGGGAACTTAAAGTATTATAAGAGTAAGGTTATAACAGTCCCAGATCATATTAAAGAACAACTCCAACACAGGCTTGACCTGTGTGGGGATTGTATCGAAGCAGAAGGATGTATTAAATGTGGATGTCCTGTAGTAAAGAAGCATTTCTTGAAAAAATCATGTAATCCTGAAAGGTTCCCAGATCTGATGGAGAAAGAAGAATGGGACGAGTATAAAAAGACTATAAATGGAAAAACGCTATAAAACAGAGAGAAACACGGCAGTAGATATATTAGCTGATGTAGAAGACTTTCTACTAACCTTAAATAAGATTAAAGAGGATAATCCTGAATTAAGATATACTTATTCAATAAATATCAATCCTTTACAAAATCCTAAGAGGTGGGAAGCAGAATTAACCTTAGATAAGCATGAACAAGAAAATTAAGTATTTAAAAGAGTTACTAAGTTACTTAGAGTACCACAACAGAATGGCACCGTTCCCTATGTATGATACCGAGTATGTAGCTACAATACGCGAACAATTAGAACAAATGGAAAAAGAAGGAGTAAATTATGATGAGTTACCTACTGCTGCGTGCAGGCATTGCGATAGCTTAGGACTAAAGGTAGACGAGTTAGATAATGATATATGTATACGATGTGGATCTATTAATGAGATTAATATATTTCCAGATTATTATTCATATGAACTTTATATTATAAAGAAACTACATGAAAGTTATTAGGTTTATAGACGTGGTAGAACCAGAAGAAGATGAAGAAGGTATCATACAAGAATATGTAAGGCTTAGTAATTTTACACTCCCTATGATTATAGACCCTAATAAGATAGTTAGTATCTGTCCTTTATTCACTGCTACTGGTAAACTATTTAAAAACGTTTCTATCATCACATATGGTGATGATGTATTGAAAGTACTAGGTAGTCCCGATTACATATGGGGATTAAAAGAAAATGTTAAGAGTACATTTATAGGATTTTATGGACAACAAAAACAAAAGACAATTGAAAAAAGAACCACAGTTAAAAGTAAACCTAAACGAAGAACAAAGAAAAGTAGTTAAGGCTTTTTATGAGTATGATGTTAATTTCATACTTGGAGACTTTGGATCAGGAAAATCATTAGCAGCAGTGCATATAGCAATAACTGCATTTAGAAAAAAACAATACAATAAGATATGGATAACAAGACCTATGTTGAAGAACAAATTGGCAGCTTTGCCTGGTACATTAGAAGAAAAAATGCTCCCGTATGTGTTTCCAATTCTTCAGAATTTAGATGTATGTCAAGGAAAGCTTACAACAGAGAAGCAGAGAAAATCTGGAGAGATAGAGATAATGCCAATCGAAGTAGCAAAAGGGGTGACATTTATGGAATCAGTAGTTATTGTAGACGAGTGTCAAGACATGGACTATCAAGATTTCAGAACTATATTAACAAGGCTTGGAAAGGATAGTAAGATTATATTTTGCGGTAGTGTGCAGCAAGTGGATAAGAGTATTAAAGGAAACTCTTGTATTACTAGGATACTAAAACTAAAAGATTCAGGATTAGTAGGATTCACTGAATTAACTGCAAATCATCGTAATGAATCCTTAGTAGAAATTATTAATTATTTAGAGAATGAAAAATAGTAAAGTAGCTAATATAAATATAAAGTTGAAAGGTTTATTCTTTAAGTGGATGGAAATTACAAAACCTTTCCATAAGTTGACTAATCAGCAGCAAGGAGTATTAGCTTTATTTCTTTATTATCATTATACGTATAAGGAAGAAATAACTAATCAAAAGATATTATGGAAAATCATTTTTGATTATGATACAAAGATGCTTATAAAAGAAGAACTTGGACTAAAGGATGCAGGATTTCAAAACATTATACACCAGTTAAGGAAAAAGGGGGTTATTAAAAACAAGAGGGTAACCTCAGCTTATATACCTAATTTAGAAAAACAAGCCAAGAATTTTAAAATCATATTTAATTTTAACATAGTAGATGGATAGTAATCAGAAAAAGATAGCAGCCTTAATCCACAGAGTGGGGTTAAAGTATAACCTATCAGATGCAATTATTAGAGAGTTAACTAGTTCCCCTTATTTATTTACACATACTATAGTAAAGGAATTAGATCTTAGTGAAGTAAAAACTGAGGGAGAATTAGAGGAATTTAAAACAAACTTCTATTACAAAGGCTTAGGTAAACTACATATCCCTTTTAATAGAGTAGATAGGAAGAATAAACAACAAAGTAGTATTAAAGATATAAACAAACGTAGATGGAAGAATTAGCATTAAATGTAACACGGGAAGAAGCTATTAAGATTAGTAAGAACTTCCCATTATTACCTACACGAGGTAGAGTCATCATAACAGTTAATACAGATGAGTTAGATGAACTAGACTTAGGGGGAGCAGGACTGGCAGAATCTCAGTATGTAATAGCAACAGGTCCCCACGTATGGGATGAAATTAAACCAGGGTCTAAAGTAATGTTAGACTTGGATAAAATGTCTGTCCAGACAGGGCAAGAGACTTATGAAATAAAAATAGACCCAGTAAAAGTGGGAGAACGAGTATATGCATTTTTGTATGACTCAATGATTAAAGCAGTAAATAATAAATAATTATGATGAAAATAAACGAAGCGTTAGAGATTTTAGAAAAAGGGTTGAATATTGCAAACACAAAAGGAGCTTTCCTCTTACGAGATGCAACAGTAATTCAACAAGCACTGGACACAGTAATAGAGAGAATTAGTCCAGCGGAAAGACCGGCAGAAAAGGTACCTGAAGTAGATAGAGATTTATTTGAACCACTAGATGGTCCAGGACCCGCAGAAGATGTAGGAGAAACTGATTCAGGACATAAAGTAAAAAAAAGTAATTAAATGAAGCTATTTGAAATGGATAGGAAGTTTAACCTCATAGTCTCGGAAGAGGCATGGGGGCTTTCTGTTTTTAAGGACCTACTAAAAAGGGATAAATCCAAGGATAAAGAGATAGCCATGAAAGAGATGCTCTTTGTGTGGTTTTGGTGTGATATAAAGTCACAGTTTCTTTTATTAGAGGATGATATTAAACAGGCTGATATTTTAAAAGATGTATCCTTACCAGCTAAATGGAAACCAGATGAAAAGGTCTGGGCTGCTATAGATTACTACACAGGTAGGAAAAGTGTAATAGAACAGTTATATATAGATGCATTAATATCTGCTAAAGCTATTGGAGCCTATTTAAGAAATACAGCTGCCTTATTAGCTGAAAGAGATATGCAGGGAAAGGTAGTAACAGATATAGCAAAGATTACTGCTTCCAACCAGAAGGTACCTATTTTAATGGCTAACCTTAAAAAAGCGGAGAAAGAGGTTATCAAAGAGAAGGAAGATAACGAAGGTAAGAAAAAAGGAAGTAAAACATTCAACACATTTGAAAATGGATTATAAGGAAATATTTTTAGGGGTAGAAGCTAAAAAACTATTAAAGACAGGTATTAACCGTTTAGCAGAAGTAGTACTATTAACCATGGGACCTGAAGGGAGAACAGTTATTATACCCGATGAGAATGCTAATCCTAAAGTTACTAAGGATGGAGTATCTGTTGCTAAGGCAGTAGCATTCCAAGACACTATACAAAATATAGGAGCTACTCTAATTAAAGAAGTAGCGCAGAAGACCGTAAAGGAAGCAGGAGATGGTACAACCACTGCTATATGCTTAGCTAATGCTTTTATTAATAAGGGGTTTGAATTAATAGATTCAGGGGGGAATCCTAATAGTATCAAGGCTTATCTAGAACAACTAGAGTCCTTATCTTTAAAATGGTTAGATGATGTAGTATATCCCATAAAGGAGGGGGATATAAAACATGTTGCTACTATCGCTGCCAATAACGATAAAAATATTGGTAGTATTATAGAGGAAGCTTTTAATCATTCAAATGTAGTAAGAGTAGACAAGGGTTATAAATCTAATCATACTATTAATAAAATAGAAGGTATGGAGTTTAGATCTGGTATTTTAGATCAGGCGTTTATTAATGACCCTGCCTCACAAGCAATAGCCTATGGGGAAGCCCGCTTATTAGTAGTAGAAGGACATTTAAATAGCCTTAAACCAGTAGCAACAGAAATACAGAAGTTAGATACTGATGAGGTATTAATCATTATTGCGGATGAGGTATCAGATTCTGTAACCAGGATACTACGGGACAACTACAATAAAGGAGCTTTAAAGGTAGGTATCATTAAATCCCCCGGACATGCACAACACAGAATTAATTTAATAGGAGATATTAAACTAGCATGTGGTGTTAAAGAGGGTAAACTAGGATATATAAAAAGCATCAAGGCAACTACAGATAAGACTATAATCGAGTATGAACGTACTTCTGCTGTAGAAGAGCGTCTAAGGGACTTAAAAATATTATATAATAAAACATACGAAGAGTATGAACAAGAGCTCTTACAACAACGTATGGACTTATTAGAGGGTAACGTAGCTGTTATTCAAGTAGGGGGTAACTCAGATATAGAAATTGGAGAAGCTTATGATAGAATTGAGGATGCAGTATTAGCAACTAAGTGTGCTATTGAAGAAGGGGTAATAGAGGGGGCAGGTTATGCCCTAAGATGTTCAGTAGGTACTATAGAACCAAATCCTTTTGCTATATGTTTAAGGGCTCCTTTTGATCAAATAATAACTAACGGTCATAATGATATGAAAATTAAAAATTACTATGACGAAGGCATTATAGATCCAGTAAAGGTAACTAAAGTAGCTTTAAAGAATGCTATATCTGTAGCTAAGACAGTATTGGGAGTAGAAGCAATAGTACAATAATATGGAAATAAAAATGAATAGATTTCAGACCCCCTTTAATGAGGAACTTAAAAAGGTTCTTCACAAAGAGGTGTATGATGAAATAACAGAGTATCTTTCACAAATCAAGTTCTTACAGAACCTAGTAGCCGTAGATAGAGAATATATTATAGATAGACCTTATATGACCTATGGAGAAGAAAGTACCCTATATGAGGATGGGAGACGGCGTATAGATATAACTAATCCTCATATTCTAGAGGATATGGATTATTTCAGACAATCAGCTATTCATTTTGAAAATAATGGTAGATATACTAATTTAACTCCTAACCCTAATCCAAAGTCTGATTATGGGCAATTTTGGAAACAAGAGGTAGATAGGTGGAAACATGGTATGGTTAGACCAGATGGGGAGTGGATCCCAGGAGAATTATATTTTTATTGGAACTATGCTCCAATTTATTTATCTGTGGCAGATGAGAGAAGTAAGACAGGTAAAAAGAGTAATAGAGAGAAACATTTTCCAAGACCCTGGTTAGGTGATTATTTATTCTTTCATTACGTACACGAAGGTAAAGATAGAGGTATGCACGGTAAATTACTTAAATCTAGGGGTGTAGGATTTAGTTATAAAGCAGGGGCATGGTCTCCTCGTAATATGTATGTCTACCCAGGTTCTGGTAATCCTAATTTCCATTTAGCCTCAGAGAAGACGTTCTTATCAGGAGATAAGGGTATTTGGGGTAAAGTACTAGATACATTAGATTGGATAGCAGAGAATACTCCTTTAGCTAGAATGAGGCTAGTAGATGGTAAAAGATCTATGGAAGTACAACTTGGTTACGAAGATGAGTACGGTACCCGTCAAGGGTTACTTTCATCTGTATTTGGTATATCTCTTAAGGATAACCCAGATAAGGCAAGGGGTATAAGGGGACCCTTTATTCATTATGAAGAAGATGGTCTATTCCCTAACTTAGAAAAAGCATGGAATGTAAATAGGCAAGGTATGGAGGATGGGGGAGTAGCCTTTGGATATATGCTTGCAGGTGGAACAGGTGGAGTAGAAGGCGCCTCATTTGAGGGATCTGAAAAGCTTTTCTATAAGCCTGGTGCTTATAACATATATGGGGTACCTAATGTCTTTGATAGAAATACAACAGGTGATACGTCATGTGGCTACTTTTGGGGAGCGTACATGAATAGAAATAACTGTTATGATTTAGAGAACGGGGAACCTGATATAATTAAAGCCCTGATAGAAATATGTCAAGAACGATATATTATTAAGTATGGATCATCAGATGCATTAGCTTTAACACAAAAGAAAGCAGAGCAGCCAGTTACCCCTCAAGAAGCAGTCATGCGTACAGAAGGAACTGTATTCCCTGTTGCGGACTTAAAAGAATACTTAGAACAAGTATCTGTTAAAAAAGATTCCTTTCTTGCAGAACATTATGTAGGAGAAATAGTTTATCAACATGATGGCAGTCTTGATTGGAGACCAGTAGGGGATAGAACCCCTGTACGTACTTATGATATGGGTGCAGGTGATAAGACTGGATGTTTAGAAATATTTGAAATGCCTAAGAAGAATGGGGAAGGGTACATACAACGTGGTAGGTATATTGCGGGAATTGACCCTATTGATGCGGATACAGGTCCTTCACTCTTTAGTATGTTGGTAATGGATACATTTACAGATAGGATAGTAGCAGAGTATTCTGGACGTCCTAGAACCGCTAATGAAGCATATGAGATAGCTTTAAGAACATTAAAGTTTTATAATGCAGAGGCGAACTATGAGATGAATCTTAAAGGGCTCTTTAGTTACTTTGATAATAAGAATGCTTTACATTACTTAGCTGATACTCCACAAATTCTTAAGGATATGGAATTTGTTAAAGCCACTAATTTATATGGTAATAAAGCCAAAGGTACTAGAGCAAGTGCATCTATTAACTCTTGGGGTAGGTTACTACAAGCTGACTGGCAAAGAACTAAAGCACATGGGGATGATGATGATCCTAGACTTAACTTACACAAACTGAGAAGTTTGGGGTATATAGAAGAGTGTATTAAATGGAATCCTGATGGTAACTTTGATAGGGTATCTGCAGGTATCATGCTATTTATCTTACGTGAAGACAGGGTTAAAAGAACCCGTTCTGCTAAGGAGAACGAAGATAAAATTTTTAGTAAACTATCCAATGACCCATTCTTTAATAGAAACTGGGGTAACCAATCTCAAGTAGATATACCCCATTTAAACTTCAATAAGGACGATATGGAATAGCTATTACTAACTGATACAAAATGTAAAAATAACTAATCAAACATTTGGAAAGATAAATATAATTTATTATATTTGCTGATTGTTTAAACTAAAGATATGTCGAGAATTAATAACTTAAATACTCCCCCTCAAAAATTAACTTACTCTAAAAAGAATAAGGAATGGAGGAAGGATAATGTAGACCATGCTGATAAGCATTCATTTTATCATAATGAGTCTGTACGTCAAACAATACGTAATAAGGTCATTAACCAGAACTTATATAATGGTATAGTGAATATAAAGGATTTAACAGATGTAGTAAATCCTCATCATATGGAAGCTTCATTTATACCTGACAATATTCCTCACCATCCTATTTGTGTACCTAAGATTGATTTACTAGTAGGGGAAGAAATACAACGTAGGTTTGATTGGAGGGTAATAGTTACTAATCATGACGCAGTATCCGCTAAAGAAAATGAAAAGAAAAATGCACTTCTAGGAAAATTAACTGAATTTGTACAATCTAATTATACAGAAGAAGAGCAAGAATCCAAGTTAAAAGAAATAGAGGATTATGTAAAGTATGATTGGCAGGACATCCGTGAAAAGATGGCTAATCAAATTCTAAGGCATTATTACCAAGAACAAGATTTTGATGCTATGTTTACTAATGGGTTTAAAGATGCCCTATTAGTGGCGGAGGAAATCTACCAGATTGATATAGTACATAAAGAACCTGTATTAACTAAATTAAATCCTTTAAAAGTACATTCTGTACGTAGTGGTAATTCAAATCATATTGAGGATTCTTCAATTATAATTATAGAGGACCATTGGAGTCCTGGTAAAATAGTAGATTATTTCCATGAAGAATTAAAACCTAGGGATATAGACTATATCATGGAGTACACCACCACTAAAACTAGTGGTTCATACTCAGATGATCACAATAACCATACGTTACTTAGAGATTCCTTGGAAGGAGGTAGTGCTGAAGAGATGTATGATAACTTATTTAATATAGCTGAAATTAATGGTCATCAGTTTGGATCGGATTATACAGATCAAAATGGTAACATAAGAGTCTTCCGCGTATACTGGAAGTCTTTGAAAAAAATTAAGAAAGTTAAATTCTATAATGAATTTGGCGAGACTGAATATAAAATCCGTTCAGAAGAATACCAGCCTAATGAGATGATGGGGGAAGAATCCACAACGCTATGGGTTAATGAGTGGTGGGAAGGGACTAAGATTGGTAAAGACGTATACTTACAGATGCGTCCTAGACCAGTACAGTTTAATAAGATGAACAATCCCTCTTACTGTCATCCTGGTATTGTAGGACAAATATATAACACCAATCAAGGTAAGGCTGTATCCTTAATGGATAGAATGAAAAATTACCAATACATGTATGATGTTATGTGGGATAGGCTAAATAAAGCTATTGCAACTAACTACGGTAAGATATTTGAATTGGATTTAGCTAAAGTACCAGGCAACTGGGAAATAGAGAAATGGTTACACTTTGCAATTGTTAATAAAATTGCAGTAGTTGATTCATTTAAAGAGGGTACTCAAGGGGCGTCTACAGGTAAGTTAGCAGGGGCTGCTGGACAAGGAGTAGGAGGTAGATCTATAGACATGGAAACTGGAAGTTATATCCAACAACATGTACAGTTACTTGAATTTATTAAAATGGAAATGTCTGAAATTGCTGGGGTAACTAAGCAAAGAGAAGGAGCTATCCATCAAAATGAAACAGCTTCAGGGGTAGAGAGATCAGTAAACCAATCCTCTCTTATTACTGAGTTCTGGTTTGATACCCATGAGAAGGTAAAACTTAGAGTATTATCTGCATTCTTAGAAACTGCTAAGATTGCCTTAAAAGGAGAGAATAAAAAAGTTCAATATATATTAGATGACCAAACTATTCAAATGTTGAATATGGATGGTAATGAACTTAGTGAATCTGACTACGGTATAGTATGTACTAGTTCTACTAAAGCAATTGAACTTGAACAACTACTAAAACAAAATGCACAGGCATTTATTCAAAATGGTGGAAGTATGTCTTCTATCATGGATATATTCTTTAGTCCTAGTCTTGCTGATATGAGACGTAAGCTTGAGATTACAGAAGCAGAGATGTTTGCTAGACAATCTAAACAATCAGAGGATCAAAATAAGATGGCTGCGCAAGCACAAGAACAAGCATTGGCATTAGAGCAAGCTAAGATGGAATTAGATGATGGTAAAAACCTTAGAGATAATGAAACCAAAATTTATATAGCAGAACTTAATGCCCAAAATAATGAAGAGGTGGAGGTTGAAGAAGATGGTATTGAAGACCCATTAGGAAGAGAAAATCTAGAACTTAATAAAGACAAGGCTAGAAAAGAACACCTTACAAAAATGAAAGCTTTGGATAATGATATGAAGAAGCATAAAGATAAAATGATTAGGGAAGATAAGAAAATAGCTGTTTCTAGGCAAAAACCTACTAGCACCAAATAGCTATAAGTTACTGATCAAATATTTAATTAATTTAAAAAAACACTTGACTTTTATAATAAAATTTATTATATTTGTAAATTAAAGGGAGAAAATTATGGATAATAACGATGAATTAGAAATGGGGCTCTTTGGAGGGGACTCCGATCTGGAGTTAAACTTTGATGTTAACCCAGAGGATATTGCAGGATTTGGGAAACCACCTGTTGATGACAATATACAAAATCCACCAGCACCAGATGCTGATGATAAAACACAACCTGGAGATAATCCAGATGATATTAATTCCACTGAGGACATAGATCCGGAGAGCGTAAGTGGAGATGAGGACCCAGAGGGTGGTGATGATGCTATTTCTCCCAACCTTTTTTCTTCCTTTGCGTCAGAACTTCATTCAAAAGGAGTGCTACCTTCTCTGGACCTCGATACAGCTAAAATAGAAGATACTGAAGGATTAGCTACTGTTATTAAGGGGGAGATTGACGCACAAGCTAAAAATTACATTATTAGTAAAATTGGAGAAGATGGTTATGATGCCTTGGAAAAAGGAATAAGTCTAGCCCAATACCAACAACATACTAATACAGTAGATACCTTAAATTCTATTACTGATGAAGGACTTGCTGAAGATTTAGATTTAGCTAAACGTGTAATCTTACAAGATTATATTAATCAGGGTTTAACAGAAGTACGTGCTAAACGGATACTTCAAAAGACAATAGATTTAGGAGAGGAAGCAGTGTTGGAAGATGCTAAAGAATCTATAACAAGTCTTAAGGTCTACGAGGAGAATCGTATTCAATCAGAAAAAGTAGCTGCAACACAAAGAAACGCAGATGCTGTACAAGCACAAGAAAAAATAGATAACGACTTAAAGAGTGCCATTTATACTAAGAAATCTATTATAGAAGGTATGACAATTAATAAGACTATTCAAGATAAAGTTTACAAATCTATTACCCAAGTCGTAGGGGAAAGTCCAGACGGGGTAATGGAAAATAAGTTAATGCAAGATAGGAGAGAAAATCCTATTGAATTTGATAGTAAGCTTTACTACCTATATGAAATCACAAAAGGTTTCTCAGATTTTTCTACAATTACTACTAAAGCTTCGAGTAAAGCCGCAAGTGATTTTGAAAAAGCATTACGTCAGACTAAGTTTGAAGGATCAGGAAGTCCTGGCTTCACACAAGATAGAGATAGTTATGATGGATTAGGTACTGAACTAGTATTATAAAAATATTAAACATTAACAATTAAATTTAAAATTAAAAACTATGAGTTTAGGCAAATTCGTTATGACCAAAGGCAAAAGCTGGAGTGGTCTGACATTAAAAAACCACATCGGTGCCATCTTTGGCTCTCAGCCACAATTGGTCTCGCCTCTTACTACTGTACTTTTACAGAATTCAGGTATGAAGAATTTGGATACAACGTTATCGTTATTTCCTGAAAAAGTTCTTGAAACATCTGATGATTTTGTATGGAAAGTTGTAGGAAGTGATGAGCGTAACATTCCATTAGTGGAAGCACGTTATGCTGGCGCAACCGTCTTAACTGGCGACACTGGTGTAGGAGCTGCTCGTAATGTCATTGAAATGGTATTCGGCGAGAAGTATTTTACTAAGGTACATGTAATTGCAGGTAATTATCCTGACGATTACCAATATCGTATCTTAAACGAACCTTATGAAGAAGGTGGAAATTATGTATATACCGCCGAGATATTTGGTGGACAAGAAACTCTTGGAGGTGTTCCAGGAAGTGACTTAGTTGGAGGCGTACGATTCAGTATTGAATCAGCTTACGTTGAAGATGAACTATCTACAGAAGGTGCTGGAATTCAATTCACATCTCCTTACTTAATGAGAAACAGTGTTTCTACACTACGTTTTGAACATAAAGTATCTGGAGCAATGATTGATGTAAAAATCAAGCCTGTATATTTTGCAGGAATTGAAACTAGAGATCCTAATAGTGGAAAAGTTCACAAGTCTGTGACTTGGATGCAAGAAGTTTACTGGCAGTTTGAGAAAGCTATGTCTCGTGTGAAAGCACGTACATTAATGTTTGGTAAAACAAACAGAGATGAGAACGGACGTTTCTTAAACAAAGGTAAGTCTAACATTGAAATTAAAGCTGGTTCTGGGATTAGAGAGCAGATGGAAGTAAGTAATACTACTTCTTATAATAGATTCTCTATTTCCTTACTTGAAGATTTACTATCTGAATTGTCAGAAGGTAAATTGGATTGGGGTGAACGTAAGTTCATGCTACGTACTGGTGAAAGAGGTGCTGCACAGTTCCACAGAGCTGTAACCACTGAAGCTTCAGGTTGGACCGCTGTAGGATTTGATAATACTGGAACTGGAGCAATCCAAAAGGTACAATCTAAATTCCATAGTAATGCTTACGGTGCAGGATTCCAATTTACAGAATGGAAAGCTCCTAATAACATTCACGTAATGTTAGAGGTAGATCCTATGTATGATGACAAAGTAAGAAACAAGGTACTTCATCCAGATGGTGGTGTAGCTGAGTCTTATAGATATGACATCCTTTACATTGGTTCTATGGAAGAGCCTAATATCCAAAAAATTAAAGTACGCGGTGACGATGAGTTACGTGGGTACAAAGCGGGTATTAGAGATCCATTCTCAGGACGTAAAGGTGGAATTATGCAACACATGGAAGATTCAAGTACTATGACTGCAATGTGCAGTTCAGGTGCTATGGTTAAAGATTCTTCTAGAACAGCATGTTTAAAACCAGCAATCTTAGCAGTATAAATAATACTGACTAAATATATATATTAGGGCAGCTAACGCTGCCTTAATTTTATTAATTAATAACGGGAGAAATTATGAAAACACAGGAAGAAGTGGTAGAGAAAGTATTTTCTTTGCCCACAGAAATAGTAACGGTTAAGTTTGTACCAAAGAAAAAAGGTATGGCAGCCAATGTTGAAGACAACCATGTAATATCTGGAGGTATGTTAACCAATTCAGTTAAAACATTTATGTGTCCTTTACAACGCAAAGGCGGACTTGCAAATATCCTTAATAAGAAAGAAAAAGATTTTCTAGAAGAAATGACTGGGAAAGATCTATCTGTTTATGGAGACTTTTGGGTTAAGTTTAGAGTAAAGTTATATAAAGATAATGCAAGTAATACTTACAATCTTAATGACCCTATGTCATATATAGCAATTAAAATTCTAGAAAATTATCCAGATGATATTGCAAAATCTTGGAAACAGCGTAATGATAAAATTAGTTATCAATTTGCCATTACAAGACCGGGTGAAGAAATCAACGAGAAGAAAGTAAGATTAGATATAAAAGCAGAAGCTTTTAAAATCTATGGTAGAATGGAACATAATAAGACTCTTTTATTAGGAGCATTAAAATTATTAACCAATCAACCAATATCTGAAGCTTCTACGTTAGATTGGCTTCAAGGCAGAGTTCAAGAAATTGTTGATTCTACACCAGCTAAATTTGTATCATTAGTTAATGATCCATCATTTGAAACTCAGATCCTAGTGAAAAGAGGAGTAGAAATGAAGGTAATTAAAAAGAATGGTAATAAATATGAAACGTTAGATGGATTAGAATTATGTAATTCAGGAGAAACACCTACATTTGCTAATACCGTAAGATTTCTAGATAATGATAAAAACCAAGAAGTGAGACTTCTTATTGAGGCTAGAATAGATAACGCTAAGTAACATGACAATAACAGAATTCAGTAACGAATTTGATATCACTTATAATAGCATTGCTACTAATTCAGCTCCAGCTATAGATCTATATGAGAAATCTGTATATCTAACTAGAGCTCAATTAGAGCTTGTTAATAATTACTTTAACCCCAAAGGGAATAAGTATGGTAAAGGATTTGAACAGGATTCTAAACGTCGTGCAGACTTAAGAGAATTAATTAGACCTTATCTTAGTGCTACTATATCAACGGAATTTACTGAAGAACAGGGTATTGCAGAAGCAGATTCCTATTTTTTTAGAGTACCTAATGATGTATATTTTATTATACAAGAAAAGGTAGAAATTTTAGAAGATGATTATTGTGGGGATAATAATACAAAAATTTACGTAAATGTAAAACCTATCACACATGATGAGTATAATCTACAAAAAAATAACCCTTTTAAGCAACCAGATCGTTCTGTAGTATGGAGGTTAGATATATATAGTATAGACTCAGATGATGATTTTCCAGGAGGAAGTGAGCCATTTGGAGCTAAGAAATTAGTAGAGTTAGTGAGTCCTGTAAGATTACTTAAATATAAATTTAGATATATTATATACCCTTCTCCTATTATATTAACAGATCTATTAGCAGATTATCCTTATGAAGATCTTTCTATTGACGGTATAACTAGTAAACAAACATGTAAACTAGGGGAAAATATACATAGAACTATATTAAATCGAGCAGTTGAAATGGCTGTAGCTGATTATAAACCAAAAGGTTTAGCTCCCAAAATAGAGTTAAACAAAAGAAACGAATAAATTTTTAATAAACCTTAAATAAATAAACAATGAGTGTATTTGGACCAAACCAAGTGGAAGAACTTATAATTGGAAACGCTGTGGCAGCAGAGACTACTGCGGCAACTTTTATTGCTTCTGCTTCAGACAAAGAAATTAAAGTACTATCTTCAAATGGTACGGCTCCAGCAGTTGGAGTAGATTTCAAATTACTACAAAAAACAGGCAGTACTATTACTGGACTTAATTATGAGTTCTCTGATACTGTACCTGCTGATGGAGTAGATCAAGTAATCCTTAAAGAATACAGTGCTGAGACATTAAAGTCAGTACGTATAGAAGGATTCGATGGCAACTTAGTAGCCAACACAACCTATGCAGTAGAGATCAGACATTTTAGTGATAATTCTTCACTATCTCCTGAAAACTTCTCAGTTGTAACTGGATATTGGGTAAGTGGGGCAGCAGCTCCTGCTTCTGCCGCTATAGTACGTAATGGTATAGTAGCATCCCTTAATCATAATTTAGATCGCCAAGGTGGAGGAGAGTTTGTAATAACAACTCCTGATACTTCAGAAACTGATATTCTTATCACTGGTGCTGCTCAAGTAGCATTACCTGGTAAAGTAACAGGACGACAAATTGAATTTGAAGTAACCGCTAAGCAATTTGATGACACAGCTGTCAGCCATGAAAATCTTGGATTATTAACTACTACTTTAGTAGCTAGTAATAACCCTGGAACTGGAACTGGTAAATATGCTGTAAATCTTGAATGGTTTACTAAAGGGTATAAGTATGAAGTATATCGTCAATCTGGATTCCCAGCTGATTTTACAGAAAGAACCCCTTTCTATGCTACTCAAACATTAAATTATAATGCGATTCATATTAAATATAAGAAAAGTAGAATATCTCCTACGGTTGAAGAGCAGCCAAGAGTACTTACTATTCTTGTAGAGAGAGCTAATTTAGCAGGTAATGCTAACACAAATGATGTGTTAACAGACCTACGAACTGCTTTAGGTACAGCAAATGTACCAGTAGATTTAGCTGTTGCATAATAAAATCAATTTAGTAACAATATAGGAGAGTTGGGTCTATCGACTTTTCTCTCCTATTTTTTTAAAAACATAAAATATGGCTGCAATACCAATTTCAAACAACGGTGTATATGTACACAATTTTTCTATCTCTGATGATGGATTAACTATTGATATACATGTAGAAACTGATGCTGGGTACATTATTGATGTATTTAATTTTTGGACTGACGCAACCTTTCAAGATACTTCTCTTGCTATTGATCTTAGTTCATTATTAAGTCAAACTGGCAATGTAGAAGTTTTTTCAGTTACTGCAAGTGATGCAGGGGTAACTAGTTTTTATGATGGTATCTTCTTTGGAGAATTTGGAACTACAGCTCCAGCTACATCAGGTTGTGATGATTGTATTAAAACTCTTGGGGTAGCCGCGAAATTAATAGCTGCTAAATTATGCTTAATGGAAAAAGTTTTAGCATGGAATGTATGTGCAGACTGTAATCAAGGATGTAAATGTATAGATAAATGTGATATAATAGTATTAGATAAGACTATTAAAGCTATGACTATTGCTTTAGAATTTGGATATTATACTGAAGCTATAAGTTTACTTAATAATACTAGGACTCTTTGTTCTACTTGTTCAGAATGTTTAAATTTAGATAATTTTATATCTAGTAGTAATTCTGGGTTAAACTACTATACTCTTAATAATACTTTTATACTACAATAATGGACGCAACCTTACAAAAAAAATTAGTATTTGGTACAACATATAAAGCACATCAAAAGGCTAAAATATATGGGAAGATATGCCTAGTAGATTTAGATCTTTTAGATATAATACTTGATCTAGTACATTATTGTCAATTAAATTTAGATCACACTACTCAATCATGTCTAGAACAAAAAGCTAGAGACTTACAAAATAAAAATAAAGATATTTGTAATTATAGAAATGCAAATTATAACGATAAAAAATTCTTAAACTAATGCCAGCAACTCCAACAATTATACCTTGTGACCAAATTGTAACGGAATCAAATAGACTGCAACAATTATTTAAGGCTTGTTATAGATTAACAGGCGATGACTTAGATGATTTAGTAGCTCTTACATATTCTGCTTCTTTATGTGGAACAGGGGAAGGTAGTATACCTACCTTTGATCAAAATAATATTATAAGGTATATAGTAAGTAACTCAAGAACAGACCAAGAACCAAGTGCTGTAACAGTGTTAAATACTATGAATTCTTTTGTAATTGATGAAAAGGAGATCGCTATCTTCCCCCATTTAACTACAAGACAATCTGAGTATACTACTGATGTAATCACAGACTACTACTTATTAAGACCAGGAAAAGGTACTTATGGTGCAGGAGGAACCTCATTAATACAATCTAGTTTATTTTGGATAAGAGGTGGTACAGTTGCAAGCTTACCTTCAAGTGCAGGAACTTCTACACCTCCTAGGATGTGGAATCTTTATTCTAGTGATGTTGGGGGATCTACTATAAGTAGACCAGATCTTATTTTAAATGGCGATGTAGCCACTATAACTATTTCTGATGGGCAAGATACTTATGTTGCATGTTTTAATACACAAAATGATTTAAATTCAGAATGGAAAATATATAGATTTATTGGTGTTGCGGGGGATTATGGTGCAGGAGTAGACTCTTCTGTAATAGGAGATTTTTTATTAGTGGAAACCATAAATGAAACATTTCAAGAACCTCATCCTGATGGTAGAATTGCAATTAGAGAAATAACTGTTCCAGGTCCTATAACGACTGGAGGATTTACCTCTGTATCAGAAGCTATTAATGGGTCTTTTAGAGGACAAATAACAGTTGCGGATACTGAATGGGTTATGTTCCTTATTACTAGATTTGTAGATACAACTAATCCATTAATAAAAACTGTAGTTGCTGAAAAATGGGTATGGAATAAAGGAGCCCAGGTAGCCGTAAATACAGGTAGTGTTGATAGTGACTATTATTTAATAGAGAGTACTACTAAAAAATTAGATGGTACAGATGGAAGTAATTCTCCTGAAATTTATTATACGGAATGGGCTGATATTACAGATACTACAGCAGCTTCTTCAGCAGTTAACTCAATATCTGGGGTACATAGAGTGGTATTAAATAATAATTTAGTACTGGTAAAAATATCATTAGATGATGGTAGTAATTCCTTTAAAATTTGGGAATTTACAGGGGCAGTAACTGGGAATGGTACATATGGTGTATCAGGATTAGTAGCAGTTGCTGGGGATTTTAATCCGGTACCATTTGTAGATAGTACAGATGTACCTGATTTACCTGTACAAGCTGTAGATGTAATTTTTGACGATAGTAGTGCGCTATTATCTGCAAATAATGTACAAGATGCTATAGATAATTTAGATACTATTGTAGATGCAATTACAACTGGTTCTGCATTTGCAGAAATAACAACAGCCAATCCTAATTATAATATCTCAATAGATGCCTATAGAAGTGGTAAAATAGGATTAGGTTCTGTAGTATTACCAACTTCTCTTCTTGATATTAAAACCACGCAAGCCTTAGGAGATAATGGGGTTAAAATAGAATATATAGATACTGCAGGTAGAACTGCTAGAGTACAATTTGGAGGGGAAAATATATTATCAGAAGCCCCTGTTAGTATTCCAACTAGTGGGGTACATGGTATTGCTATGATATATAATGGGGATACTAATAGTCCTAATTTAAATGCGTATAGTGTACTAGGAGATTTTGGATTACTAGGGGCACAAAAGAATTTTGGACTTACTCAAGGGATATCTAAAACAGATGGGTCTGCTTATGCATTAATGTTTGCACAATCTTTAGTAGAAGACAATGAAGATGAGACACAATTAAAGTTTAAAGCGCTATCAGCTGTTGATTCTGATTTTGCATATATGCATATAAATTCAAAAGGGTATAAATCACAAGTAGCTATTCCAGGATATGGATTAGAACCTTTAATTGATATAAAAACAATCAATAATGATACAGAAGTTACACAACTTTACATTTCACCTCATGTATTTAGCTGTAGTAATTTATGGCAATTACCAGATTATGGTCAAGGTACCTTTGTACAAGGATTCACTCATACTGATAGTTTAATTAAAACAGGTACTATACCTACTGTTATTGGAGCTGCAGCTTATAGTTTAGCAATTGATGCAGCTGGGAATTTAATGGAGTCAGGATTAAATACTTCTCTTTCTCTTCAGGACACTATTAATGTTAGTGCTACTACAAACACTGGTTTTATAGTTAGTAATAGTAGTGCATCAGAAAATATTATAGTAAATGATGATACGGGGGGTAATCAAGTAATAATTTCTCCTGTTCATACTAAGTTTGATTACTCTTCAGCTGAAACAATATTAAAAGGACATGCTACAGCAGGAACGCTATCAACTATAACTTTACCTTATACAACAGGTACGGCAGCAATATCTGTAAATGGAGTTGCAGCAGATGCATCTGGAAATGTTAGTTTACCTACTACCACAGTTAAAGTTAGTTTAAGTGCAGCTGATCTAAAAAGTATAGGTACAATTCCTATAGATGCTATTGCAGCACAAGGAGCGGATACTTTAATTTCTATAACAAAATGTGTGGGAGTTCTTACTTATGGTTCTGTAGCATTTGATAATAACAGCTTAGATCTAACAGTAGATGGGGCTACGCAAGTAAGTGTAAGGTTTTCAGGGTGGATAAATGGGGTTGCAGATAGTATATATACACAAACTCATGAAGTTGGAGAAACATTACTAAACAATACTAAAGTAGTAATAACAGGTACAAATTCTGTAGCTACTGGAGATAGTAGTATAGATCTTTATATAACATATGAAATTATAACTTTATAAATTATGATACCAGCAATATATAATTACCCCCCTCATTACAGAGGGGATACTCTTGATTCTTTCACTATAAATTTATCTACAGATGGTACCCCTACAAATTTAGAGGGAGTAACTTTAAGAGCACAATATAGAAAACCTTTTAACGGAGCTACTGTACGTGAAATATCTATAGGAGCAGGTATAACTGTATCCTCTCCTGCATCGGGTACCGTAATTATAGATAAGTTTGTCTGTAATTTTGACCCAGGTAGTTATGTATGGGATCTTGAATTTACTTTAACTAATGGGGATATTAAGACTTATCTAAGGGGAACAATTAATATAATTAATGATAGAACTATATAATGGCAGTAAACATAGAGATAATTCCAAATATAATAGAATTTGGAATAGATATAGGAACAAATAAGTTTACTCCTACTACATTATTATCTGATTATTCATTTATAGATAACTCAGCTAGTTGGAACATAGCATCCAGTTGGGGGGACCATACTTTACAAGGGTATACTACCCAGATAGATGAACATGAATTAATTAGTCTTGCTACGTTAATCCATAGAGCAAGAATGTCAATAAGGCAGGATGATATGAACATGAAATTAATACTAAGATAATATGTCAGCAACAACAGACGCACTAGACGCCCTAGAAATAACAGTAGCAGCAGCGGTTGTAACTGTAGAGTCAGCCAAGACAGCTTTAGACGCAACAGAAGCTACTATTGAAGCTAAAATTGCAGCAGCTGTACTAGTTTCAGAGAACGAAACAATAATACCTTTAGCAAATTCAGTTACTAATCTAATAACAACACAAACATTATTCATTAACCTATTAAACAAATAATATGTCATTAGAAACAGATGCTTTAGATGCAGCTGCATTAGCAGCCACAAACCAAACGATTGCAGCAAACGATTTAAAAGATGCTATTGATATATTAGTTACTGCTTATGCAGCGACAAAGACTACAGTAGATGATGACTTAAATAACGTAAACAACACATCAGATGCAGATAAAATCATTAGTGATGATGTGGCTGCAGCATTAGCACTTGCTGTTCAAACATCTAATTTAGCCACAGTAAATGGTCTTCCTTTAAATACTGGACTCGCACTATTAATTGCAAGTAGTCCTACCTCTTTAACTTCTGAATTATATGACAATAGAAATGATTTAAGAAATCCAGTAATCCCTCAACCAATAGCAGGTGATGCTTTAATATTGCAATATTTAGGATTGTTTCAGTTTTATACAAGCACAGACGAACCAGATGATGATGAAACTTGTTTTACTGCAAATGATGTAGATACAGGATTACCATACGGTCAATGGCTTTTAAGAGTCCCTTCTTATGAATGGACAGAAGCACACGAAAAAATAGAATTTAGAGCATTGGAAGAATGGAGAGATGATATGGATGAATCAATGAAACTACTTTTAGCAGACTACAACGCTCATCATTAATAAATAAAATAAATTATGTCAGAATTAAGACCTTTAAGATTATTAAATTCCGTAGAAAACGGTACGGTATTAGGTGCTGAATTAAATACCTATTTAAGTGATGCGGGAAGACTTGCAGAATTTACAGTATTGTTTTCTCAAAGAGGACAAGCAAAAAGGATTGCAAACGGTCAAACAACAATGACTGCAATTGTAAATAGTATTATAGCAACAAACGCAGCGTTTTTACAAGCAACATCAACTAATGATACTATTGTAGCAGCGATTGTAGAAAGTGCTTTAGCAATGTCTACGGTTTCAGACTCTGCAAGTGTTTTACAAATAGTTTCAGATAATACGACTTCTTGGAGTTACTTTTCTGGCTCAATATACTATGAGTCACATATTAAAAAAGTAATTTCACATTTATCTGGAGTAGACCCTTCACTTTACGGAAGCACAAGTTTACTAATACTTGACCCAGTATCAATGGGGGACATTAGTGTAAGTGAAAGAGGAATGAGAGCCTTAGTGAATAGTTTACCAACCGTTACTATTATGGCTGGAGATTCAGTTGCTATGGCTTTAGTTGCAGCAGATACAACAGCAATTACTTTAGTTGCTCAAAAGACATCAATAATGCCAACAATCGCAAACAATGTTGAAGCGATGGATGAGATAGTTTCAAGAAGTGTAGCAACTGCTTTAATGGCTTCAAACGCAGGAGCGATACAATCTATTGCAAATAACTCAACAGCTTGGGCAAATTATCTAACAGCTCCAACTTTCTCTGCTAACTTAAAAAACATAATAGCAAATATAGTAGGATTAAATGCCTCTGATTATGCAGATGTAGCTGCCATATTTGCAAACGAAACAGCCTCTTTAGCAGTAGCAGGTAATCAAGCCGCTATGCAAGCAGTTCTTTCAGATTCAGCTTCAATAGCAACACTTATAGCAAGTGATAATTTAGATACTGTTTTAGGTAGTTCTGTAGCAATGACAGAAATAGCAGGTAGTGAATCAACTATGAACACGTTAATGTCTAATTCGGTAGCGTTCCCAATTGTATTAACAAGTGCGCTTGCAAAAGCAGCAATATTTGCATCTCCTACATTATTAAGTACAATGTTAACAGCAGGTAGTGATTCATTGGCTACGGTGCAAGCATTAGCACAGACGCAAGTAGGTCCTACACCAGATACTAACATTGGAAGTTTCCAATCATTAGGGCTAAGTGGAAATGTTATAATACTAACGGCTGTAATGGGGTCAATAGTTGGAACGTTATTAGACAATTACTTCAAAGGAGATACAGGACCAACAGACACATTTGGTTGTCCGGGAGTTCAAGCGGCAGTTCCACCAACAGCAGTAAATAAAGGATATACAAATGTAGTATGGGATGTTAACTCTATAGCAGCAACGGCAGCAGCAAAAGTAACTGTAACTTATGTAGATTTTAATTAATTTAAAAATTATAGGATGGCTAATTTAGATATATTTGTTACTAAAAATCTTACTAATTTAACTGTAGAAATACAACCAGTAAGTCATACTACCTTATTATCTGATTATGGATTTAATGATAATTCAACTAATTGGGACATAGCGTATAATTGGGGGAATCACACTACAGAAAATTACTCAAGAAATATTCATGGTAATATAGTATCTTTAGATTTAGTAAGTGGTACAAATACAGGAAATAAATTTGTAGATGGTACAGACCCATTAGATGCCGTTTATATGGATGGAAATGTAGGTGTAGGTGTTACTGACCCAGACACAAAACTAAGTCTTTCTACTACCGATTACATTCTTACAGATTTTCTTAGGTCTAGTGGAAGTAATGCTTTTATGAGCATTAGGGATGCGACAACAAGCGCAAAAGGTTTTGTGGGATTTGGAGCAAACGGGAATGATTTGTTGCTTAGGTCTGGAAATACTGACAACGGAAGACTAGACGCTTCTGGAAATTTAAATATACAAGGAGATATAACGGGTTCAAATTTACTCGCTACAAATTTAGTAGATTTTATCTCTGGATTAATACAATCACCAACAGATTCATCTTACAAATTAATAATCAAAGCACCTTACGCTGGAAGAATTACAGAAACGACAACGGAGTCTGTAAGCGGAACATGTACAGCTACATTTAAAATAAACACAACCGCTTTAGGAGGTACTGCTAATAGTGTATCAAGTACGGAAGAAAGCCAAGCGCACGTATCAGCAAATGCTTTTATTGCAGGTGATGATATAGTTTTAACAGTTAGCGCAAACGCTACTTGTGTAGATATGAGTTTTACAATTAAATTCACAAAATCAGCTTAATGGCAACTTTTATATTCATACCTTCTTCTGCTCCCCTTTATAACACAGTTATAGGAGGGCAGGGTGCA
>TARA_R110000822_G_scaffold310170_1_pt1 | contig 26434 bp, 37 predicted proteins | sample TARA_R110000822 | Tara Oceans TARA_R110000822 (sample SAMEA4397666) | marine metagenome | biome: Polar Biome; feature: [SRF] surface water layer (ENVO:00010504); material: water (ENVO:00002006), including particulate matter (ENVO:01000060) such as... | depth 5 m | reverse complement strand
AAAACCGAACAATTTCGGAATGAGACTTATTACCAACTTTAGAGGTTAGAACGTGCCACTTCCTATGGATATTGATGCAGAAATCTATAAAGCATCTCAAAACGAATGGCATGTTCCTATGTTCAACGCACAAGAGTGGAAAGAACTTTGTTGTAGGAATAAAACAGAAGGTGATATACATGATGGTTGCACTATCATTATTTCTGCAATACAAAGATACATTCTAAATCATAAACCACCACTACCTATCTCTCGACCCTCTATCAAGAAAATGAAGAAAGACTTCATAACTATCTTAGAGAGTTCTCACTTAGATCATATAAAAACAGATATAGACAAAGAACTTATACGAAATAAGTTTGATGAAAAAGTTAATGTGGACTATATTCTTTCTGCCGGTTCATCTACTAACGGGATAAGTAATCATTTTCAATGTGAAAATCGATACACTTGTGGCCACCACAAAGCAAAATCTACTGCTTGGGCATGGGCAAACCCAATGAGTAAAAGAACACATTCGATGTTTTTATTTTTGTTTCGCCCATTTGCCAACACAAGTGAACACGCTATTGATATTGTTACTTGGAGAACAATGTTTAGATTAAGTGGTTATGTTGCAACTCAATTCAAACCTATGATTGCCAAAACTGTTTATGATGGTGCAAACGCCAAGAGTGTTATTGATATATCATGTGGATGGGGCGATAGACTTGCTGGATTTTATACTTCGAAAGCAAAGGATTATCTTGGGTGCGATCCTAATCCAATATCTTACAATTTGTATAAGAAACAATGTATCGCATACGAAGAGATATTGAATAGCCCGTTGTTTCCTACAGAATATGAATTTGTAGACCATGGCGACTGGTTTGAAATTAATGGTAATAAGAGAGTGCGAATATATAATAAACCAGCAGAAGATATGAATTGGAGTTCGATTGTTGGTGCATACAAATATGACCTGATGTTCACTTCACCTCCATATTTTGGAATTGAAAGGTATGGCGAAGATGATGATTCTACAGGACAATCTTGGAAACGATATAATGATTATACGTTATGGAGAGATCATTTCTTTTTTCCTGTTATGGATGCCATGAATGATGTCTGCAATAAGACTATGATTAATATTGTCGATCCAGTTGTAAATAATGTAAGGTATCCTATCGAGAAAGATATTTTAGGTAGATATGGAATCTCAAATATTTTAGGTATGGCCATGTCAAACAGACGGATTGCTCGAAAAGAAGCATGTCAAATGAGCGGAAATGACATAAAATTCATAGAACCAATCTATGTATTGATGTAAGTCATTGATTTCATTGAGAAAGAAAATGCTTGACATTACTCTAGGTTTATGAGATAATATGTATATTGAATGAGCATACGGAAGTTAATATGAAAATTAAACACGCTCCATTATATAATACAAAGAAAATTGAGGAACGATATTCTGAGAAGGATGGGGTTCCTGTTTCGTATGTATGTACGACAGACCTAAATGCTAGTGACAATCCTGTCGATATCTTTTATCGTGAGACTCCTCACCCAAAGTTCGGAAATAGATACTTTGGACTTTATCACCAAAACGGTAGTCTATGGATTACTGGGACTGACCAAGTCGAGAACTATGAATTTGGAATGATCCAGGATGCCAAAGGAGTGTGGTGGTATAGCCAGTCTCATCATGACTGTCTGATGATTGACGGTAAGATGATTGACGGTGGTCGTGTCTATGTCCGAGGCAATGGCATTGAGATTTTCAAGATACGAAACGGCAAGTTTGTTACCCTGGCTGAGGCAGAAGTTTCTGACGGCAATGACCCGCTTGAAATGTCTATTCATGAACGCTATTACGGTAATGATTCGATTCCAGAGACTCCTGTTGAGAAAGAAAACGCTTGACATTACTTTAGGTTTATGAGATAATATGTATATTAAATGATAGAACAGGACTATATTATGACTGGCATTAGTGTGAATAAAACGTTATATAAGATTGACTCGAATGGTAAAATTCGAGTTTGGTATATGGAAAGCAAAGGATCTAAGTATCGCACAGTTGCTGGTATTAAAGATGGTAAACTAGTGACGAGTACATGGCGTAATGCTACCGCAAAGAATACTGGTAAAATTAATGGCACCACACCTGACGAACAAGCCATTGTCGAAGTCGAGGCAAAGTATAAACAGGCCCTTGAAGGAGAATATAAAGAATCTATCGATGCGGTTGGTAACCTGACTTATTTCAAACCCATGTTGGCCAATAAGTGGGAAAATCAGATATCTAAGGTTACTTTCCCTTGTTATGTGCAACCTAAACTAGATGGTGTGCGTTGTGTCTTTACTAAAGATGGACCTAAAAGTCGTACAGGTAAACCCATTGTAACCATACCTCATATAGAGAAAGCACTGGCACCCATCTTTGATGTGTACCCAGACTTTATTGCTGATGGTGAGTTATATAACCATGCACTTAAAAATGACTTCAATGAGATTATATCTATTGTTAGAAAAACAAAACCTACACCAGAAGATTTAATTGTAAGTGAAAAAATGGTACAGTATCATATCTATGACTTTCCTCAAGGTGACAGGTTTAAGACTCAAGATTCAAATTTCTTTGAGAGGTTTAGAGTTGGACAGTTATATCCACCAACAAATTCTACTAGAGAAAACAGTCCTATTTGTATAGTCGAGACTTTATCAGTGGACTCGATAGATGATGTTGACCGGTACCATGGTATCTTTCTTGAACAGGGTTATGAAGGAACCATAGTGCGTTTGGATGCACCTTATGAACAAAAACGTTCTAACACTCTACTCAAACGAAAAGACTTTGAAGATGCTGAATTTGAGATTGTCCGTATAGAAGAGGGTATAGGCAATTGGTCTGATTGTGCAAAACGTGTTGTTTTTAAAAATGATGACGGTGGTGAAGTCGGTGCTGGACTCAAAGGAACAATGGAATATACAAAACGGGTACTTGCAGATGCTCAGGACTATATTGGAAAACAAGTAACAATTCAGTTCTTCACACGAACTCCTGATGGAATCCCTAGATTTCCAGTAGCAAAAGCATTACATAAGAATAAAAGATGGTAAAATGTATTGACATTGTTTTAAAACAATGTTATTATGGTATCAGTTCAGTGAGAAAGTGTCGGCTCATTAGATTGAATTATAGAAATTCCGACACATTATTATGGGAGACAGTATATGTCTAAAATCGCACGTTTGGAAAAATATCTAAATGAGGGTAATCAAGTAACTGCTAAGGAGATTTCAGCACGATTTCGACTTGCATCTGGCCACACAGCCATTCGAGACCTTCGAAGACTTGGTGTTATGGTATATGGTAACAAAAGTAAAATGTCTGACGGCACAATGACTACACGATATCGTGTAGGTCGACCTTCACGGTCGTTCATTGCTGAAGCATTTAACTCTGGTATCCGTATTTAAATCGCAATTGGAACGGGGCAGAGATAAACTCTGCCCTACTCCACTGCCTCCAATTTTGAGGAATAACATATGGAATTGAGTAAAACTACAATTGAAGTACTACGAAACTTTTCTACTATCAATAGTAGTATAGTAGTACAACCTGGAAAGGTGCTAAAGACTATGGCAGAAGCAAGAAACATTCTTGCAGATGCTTTTATTGACGAGGAGTTTCCTCAGACCTTTGGTATCTATGACCTAAACGAGTTTCTAAATGTTTTGGGACTACTCGATGGTCCTAGACTTAAGTTTACTGAGGCTTATGTCCTTATTGGTGATTCTACTGGTAGGTCACGAGTTAAGTATTACTTTTCTGACCCAGAGATTCTCACAACACCAACTAAAGACATTGAAATGCCTGAAGCAAGTGTTGAGTTTACTATCGATGCCATTACGTTGGCAAAGATTCAAAAAGCATCTTCACTTCTAGGACATTCCGAAGTATGTGTTTCTGTTGTTGATAATGTGCTGAACCTTTCAGTTGTTGATGCAGAGAACGTAACAGGAAATGTATTTTCTATTGATGTAGATGGCACATTTACAGATGACAAGTTTAAGTGCTATATACTAACTGATAATATTAAAGTAGTACCTGGTAATTATGATGTACAATTATCAAGTAAACTTATCTCTAAGTTTACAAATAAAGAACGCAGTTTAAATTATTTTATTGCGTGTGAAAAACGTTCAACCTTTGGAGAATAATATGGGCGAAGCAAAGAAGACAGAAGTACCCACACCTGTGGATAACAACACCAAATTGGTGTTTGACCTTTCTAATAGAGTGTCAAGATCGATTATTGCGGTTGTTGATACAGTAGTACAACGAGGTGGATTTCGTGGTGAAGAGTTGACCACAATTGGACAGTTGCGAGACCAATCAGTTCAGTTGGTACAACTATGTGAAGCAAAACAGGCAGAGGACGCATCTGCCTAATTTAGGTTTGGGGAGAACCTTGCTAGGGCTCTAAGAGACAAGCAGAATCTCCCCACTTGACTTTATGTTTCTAATGATGTACAATGTATACTATATGAAACACTTATTTTATTATGGAGAACTATATTGAGCAAAGACTTTCTCTGGTGCGAAAAGTACCGCCCAAAAACTATTAATGATTGCATACTGCCAACAAGTCTAAAAAACAATTTTCTTAGATTTCTAGAAAATGGTGAACTACCAAACATGTTGTTTTCTGGTACTGCTGGTCTTGGTAAGACTACAGTTGCAAAGGCAATATGTAATGAACTTGACCTTGATTTCATTGTTATCAATGGTTCTGAAGAAGGTAACATCGATACCCTCCGTGGTAAAATCAAACAATTTGCATCGTCTGTATCACTGGGTGGTGGATATAAAGTTGTCATTCTAGATGAAGCAGATTATCTAAATGCACAATCAACACAACCTGCACTACGTGGATTCATCGAAGAGTTTTCTGATAACTGCCGATTTATTCTAACATGTAATTTCAAGAATCGTATCATTGAACCACTACATTCCCGATGTGGTGTTTATGAGTTTAATACAACAAAGAAGGGTCTAGTTGACCTTGCTGGTTTGTTCTTAAAACGATTAGAATATATTCTTGGTAAAGAAGGTGTTACTTTTAAAAGAGAACTTCTTGTAGAACTTATTATGAAACATGCTCCTGACTGGAGACGTATCATAAACGAGTGCCAAAGACATTCTATCGGTGGCACTCTTGATACTGGTGCAATGATGGCATCATCAAATTATGATGATTTGTTTGTTATTTTAAAATCAAAAGACTTTAAGAAGATGAGACAGTGGGTTGTCAATAATATTGACCAAGAAACTACTGCCATTTTTAGAGGCATCTACGATAGACTAAATGGTAATGTTACAGCAAGTAGCATACCACAAATCGTATTGGTACTTGCTGATTATCAATTTAAGAATGCGTTTGTTGCCGACCACGAATTAAATGTTGTCGCATGTTTGACTGAGATTATGGCAAATGCAGACTTTCAATGAAAACAAATTTATTGCATATGACACTCTAGACCTTAGACCTAGAGTTTCTAAACATTTAATACACTGTATAAAGAAATATGGTGAGCATAACCAATATAAGACTAGTATTAGATTAGGGTATGCAGTCTGTAAAGTGTTTCAACCATGGAAACATAATCGAGATGACTTCGATCTTATTCGACATTTGATTAGTAATAAGGCCAGTCAGATGGTAAATAAGTCTTTATTTGCTAGAAAAGACATATGGGGTTTACACTATACAGGAGACTTAAATTATTGTCATTACCACAATCATGGTAAGTTTAATGGATATGCTGGTGTGCTATACTTAGAAGCAGACGAAGATTGTGGTCAACTACATTTTCCAGAGTATGATATATATGTTGAACCAGAACCAAATCGTATCATTTTATTTGACCCACGAATTAAACATGGTGTTATGCCAAATTTAGACCAATCTAGTAATAGAGTTGCCATTGCATTTAATGTGGATGTAATCTCTGACGCATTATTAGGAAAAAATAACATATCAAAAGATAATCTAAAAACTGATAAATAAAGTGGAGCATATTATGAATAAATTGATAAGTCAACATGATAGTAACAGAGTTAAATATACTGATGTTCCGTTAAGTGATTGGGAATTATGGTTGTCTGAGGATTGTAGAATACAGATAAAAGAAGGTTGTGTTCCAAATCGTGTGCAAAGAAGTCTTTGTGAACTGATGTTTGGATTTAAGTGGGTAAAGATACGATGAGTCCTTTTGACTTTCTCAATTCTATAAACTATACCAAGAAAGATATTATGACTCCTGAGAATGAGAAGTCATATAATGCATTTATGGTAAATAGAGGACTATCATACTTTCAAGACACGGTTATGTATGCTAATTTTATGAATGTCCATAATCGGTTGGATAAACGTTTACAATATGACTTTTTTATAAATACTATAAGAACTCGAAAACGATTCTCTAAATGGTTTAAACCAGAAGTTGAGAAAAATGTTGATGTGATAAAAGAGTATTATGGATATAGTAATGAAAAAGCCCGTATAGCACTATCACTATTAACACCTGAACAGTTAACAACATTAATAGATAAGGTGAAAAAAGGTGGAAGAAGAAATAGTTGAATGGTCACCAGCATCAATGTTGGAAATTCATTTAAGTGAACCTGATGATTTCCTAAAAGTTAAAGAAACATTGACTCGTATAGGTGTTGCCTCTAAAAGAGAAAATAAACTCTACCAATCGTGCCACATATTGCACAAACAAGGTAGATATTTCATTGTGCATTTTAAAGAATTATTTTTGTTAGATGGTAAGAAATCTAATTTAGAAGAAAGCGACATTGCTAGACGTAATAGTATAGTAACGTTATTAAGTGATTGGGGATTGGTCACAGTTGACAATTCTGAACAACTGAAACCGTGTGCGCCTCTCCGACAAATTAAGATTATTACTTTCAAAGACAAAGATAAGTGGGTGTTGTGCCCGAAATATAACATAGGTAATAAACCTACAAAATAATTAAAATATTTTTAATTTTGTTATCATTGTTGTATAAATACAATCGTATATGCGGATAACCCGGTATACATGACCTTGCTAATGTAAACAAAAGGAGGAACATATGACAGGCGTAAGAAGTTTATTTCCACGTGCGAGTTTTGTTGGTTTCGATCACTTCCTAGCGGAAGTTGATATGGCAGCCAAACAGGCGAGCGAGAATTATCCACCACATAATGTCGTTAAGGTAACCGATGTCGAGTACCTAATCGAGATGGCTGTTGCTGGCTTTTCGCAAGACGAGTTAGGAATAGAAGTGGTGGGCAGTACACTTACTGTAACAGGTGAGCATGTGTCTAAGAACCGATCGTTTATTCATAGGGGTATATCCACTAAGAAATTTAAACGTGTTTTTAGGCTGTCTGAGTATACTAAAGTTGTTGGAGCTAATCTAGTGGACGGCGTACTTGCTATTGAATTAGAAGTTGTCCTACCCGAAGAAAAGCGTCCTCGTAAGGTAGATATTAATTTTACAAAATCTAACGAGGTTCAAAATGAAAAAATTACTGTTACTAAGTCAGGATGACCGAATACAGGCAATCTTAACTGGAGTTTGTATTGCTACATTCTCTCTTAGTTTGCCTTTATTTATCATCAACATGACGACCTAAAGTAAGATAAGCAAAGCCGTGGAAGGTCTGACCTTCCACGCACTTTGAACTAATTGGATATACATTATGGCTTTAACCGCATATATGATAATGGATTTCAATAATCCTGTATCAATCAAATACTCTGAAAGAGCAATGGATTCTTTTCAGTTTGTCTCGGATTTGATCCGAATTGAACCCGTTCAATGTACGTTACCCGAAGATATAATTTTCGAAGATTCTGACCGCAAAGATGAATGGGGATATGGTCCATATCTCGATAATCGAGTTTGTGGTTTTGATGTAACGATGCCGACAAAGGGAAATTGGCTGAAAGAAGGTGATTGGAATCGGGTTGGCAGTATGCAAGAAAAGGCCGCACTGATATCTCATTTGAAACTTATCAGAATGGCCTCACTTTCATATGAAAGATTCTTCGTATTAGAACATGATGCATGGTTAAAATCTCCTGATACTTTTAGAAAATTATACGACCTTTACTATCATCAAACCGATTACTTCAACGTGGGTATTGCGGTTGAGTGTTATAGTTTAAGTAAAGGGTTTGCAAACTATATGACAAACGAACATAATACGACAATGATGGAAGGTCCTATGGGATTCCTTCATAGACATTATAATACTTGGCATCAAAGAGAATATGGTTATAAGAGTGGTGAATATCGCAATAAAAACGATATCGATACCCATGACGGAGTTAAATTTAATTCTTTTACTAGAAAAGATAAACTAGTATATGTTGTTGCAGGCCAAACTAATAAGACGGCAGTTGGTACAGGGCTAGGTATACATAGTGATAGTATGGCAAACATTTTCCAACTCAAAAATAAGAAGAGATTATTTGATGCACCTGTAACTCAAGTGGTTGCTAGGAATTTAGGTGTTACGATAGAACACACCAATCCTGGTAAAAATTTAACAGAAGCAAAAAATCTACACGTAGTAGATGAATTTAAGAACCACAATGCGTGGTACCAAGATTGACTGCCCGAGTGGTGGAATGGTAGACATACAGGTCTTAAAAACCTTTGTTCCGAAAGGAACGTGCCCGTTCGAGTCGGGCCTCGGGCACCAACTATTTGTTTAATTCATTGACTTTAACCATTAGATAGAGTATACTTACATAATGAGATTTTATACTTCAATTGAGCGACACCGCAATGATATTCTTGTCCGAGGTTATGAAGACGGAGTGCGAATCCAAGAGAAAGTTAGGTTTAAACCCACTCTCTTTCCCACAATAAATACTCCGGAGAGTCCATGGAAAACTCTATACGGACAGAATGTCGAACCTCTCCAGTTTGATTGTATGTCGGAAGCAACAGAACATTGTAAGTTGTATTCTGGTGTTGAAAACTATACAGTACATGGTCAAACAAATTATGTCCATCAGTACATTACTGAACAATGGCCAAATGATATAAAGTTTGACCGAGAAATTGTTAATGTCACAACACTTGATATTGAGGTGGAATCTGAACATGGTTTTCCTGAACCAAGTAAGGCCGAATATCCTCTCATATCAATTACCTTAAAAAATAATATCGACAAAAGGTATTATGTTTTTGGTATCGGTGCATATGAGAACACCCGAGAAGATGTTCTTTATGTAGACTGTAAAGATGAAGTGACTCTCTTGACGAAGTTTCTACAATTCTGGTCGCATAAAAAGTTTACTCCTGATGTTGTAACTGGTTGGAATGTCGAAAAGTTTGATATGACATATCTGATAAACAGAATTTCAAAAGTACTCGACAATAACATGTTGAGAAAACTATCTCCTTGGAATCAAATACCACAAGCACAGAGAGATGGTGAGTGGTACGATATCAATGGCATTCAAGTTATTGATTACATGGACGCATTTAAGAAGTTCTGCCTTAACACATATGGTCAACAAGAATCCTATCGATTAGATGCAATTGCAACTACAGTTTTAGGTGATAACAAACTTTCTTATGAAGAATATGGTTCACTTCATATGCTCTATAAAGAAAACTACCAGAAGTTTATTGACTATAACATTAAGGATGTTGAACTAGTTGAACGCCTTGAAGAGAAACTTGGACTTATCACACTTATTATGACTATGGCATATAAAGCAGGTGTGAATTATTCTACCACTTTTGGCACAACTGTGATTTGGGATTCAATACTCTATCGTGTTTTGAACGCAGACAAGATTGCCATACCACCTATGGAAAATAAACCTAAGGGTGACTATCCCGGCGGTTATGTGAAAGATGTACAAGCAAAAGCACACGATTGGATATGTTCGTTTGACCTTAACTCTCTTTATCCAAATATTCTTGTTGAATGGAACATGAGTCCCGAGACCATTGTTAATAATGAGAAGAAGGATACAAGTGTTGATGCTATATTGAATGGCGATAAATCAACAAATAACTATGCTCTGGCCGCAAGTGGTAACTACTTTAAGAAAGACCATGAGGGAGTGATACCACGCATCATACGTAAGTACTACGATGAAAGGGTAATTATAAAAGGTAGACTACTTAAGGCACAGAAAGAATATCAGAATTACCCAACGAAACGACTTGAGAATGAGATTGAAAATCTCAACAACCAACAGATGGCCATCAAGATTTTGATGAACTCTCTTTATGGTGCGTTGGGTAATAAATGGTTTCGATACTTTGACCAACGAGTTGCAGAGTCGGTCACTCTAACTGGACAGTTGTGTATCAAATGGGCAGAGAAGGCCTTGAATAGTGAGATTAATAAGACTTTCAAAACAGATAAAGATTATGTTGTTGCGATGGACACGGACTCTTTGTATGTTGATATGTCTGAGTTTGTTAAGAAGTTTCAACCTAAGAAACCCATTGACTTTCTTGATAAAGTTTGTGCGAAACTTGAAGACGTATTTGAAAAATCATACGAACAACTTGCACAAAATCTCAATGTCTACGAAAATCGCATGGGCATGAAACGAGAAGTTATCGCAGATAGGGGCATATGGTTGGCCAAGAAACGATACATTCTCCATGTGCATGATTCAGAAGGTGTTAGATTTAAAGAACCGCAGATTAAGATGATGGGTATTGAGGCCATTAAGTCTTCAACTCCTCAGATTTGTAGAAAACGATTTAAAGAAGTTTTTAAACTCATACTTACTGGTACCAGAGATGAGGTGGTTACGTTCATTGATATCTTTAGAAAAGAATGGAATGATTTACCAGCAGAAGATGTTGCGTTTCCACGTGGTGTGTCAAATATATCAAGTTGGGTTGGAAAAACAAAGTCTGTGCCCATTCATGTTAGGTCGGCACTATTATTTAATTCGTTTTTAAAGAAAAAGGGTATCACTAATATTGAACCTATAAAGAATGGCACAAAGATTAAATTCATGTATATGCGACCTAGTCCAATGCTTGGTGAAAATGTATTTGGTTTCACACATGGTCTTCCAAAAGAGTTTGGACTGGACAACTATATAGATTATCAGAAACAATTTGATAAAAGTTTTATGTTTCCATTAACACCAATATTGCAGGCCGCTGGCATTCATTATACAAACTCGGTATCGTTAGATGACTTCTTCACTTGATTTAAGCCACTTAAGAACTTTCGAAGAGATGGAAGAATATGACAAAGAAGTTATTCTGTCTGGTAAAAATGGTACGTGGGGTTTTCTACCACCAACTGATGAAGTGTTTGAAATATTTCAATACATTCAAGATACTTACAAACCTACTAAAGTTTTAGAGATAGGTTTTAATGCAGGTCATTCTACAACATATCAACTAGAGACATTCCCACAAGCACTCATACACACAATCGGGCCATCACCTAGACTTGGAATGCATAGGGTACTTAAACGTAAGTATGGAAAAGATAGATTCAAATGGTTCAAGGGTAGAACACAAGATGTCAGGAAAGAAATTGACCAAAAAGGTTATGATTTTGCATTCGTAGATGGAAGTCATTTGACAGAGGCCGTAAATATCGATTTGCATGTTGTTTGTAATCAATTAAAAGTACCACTCATTCTAGTAGATAATACTGACGGTAAAGCAGTTAGAGAAGTTGTCTACAACAAATATGTGAAACGCACTGGTCAACTAAAAGAAGTTAAGCAGTGGAATTATGATATGACCTGGCACGAAATATTCAAAAGTAATGAGATTACACTCTTTACTTTAAATACAAAAGACTAGATATTAATCAAAAATCTCTTTACTTTTTATACAATTGTATGTTATAGTAGTATTATGTTCGCACTTACAATATTTAACAATACATTTGATAACAAGACCCATAAGAGGGTCGAGTGTGATACATGGTCAAAGTTTGAGAATCTTTTAGAGAAACTCTCACTTGCACCCGGTCAGAAAGGTGGCAAGAAATCTTCTCCGTTGATTTCTGCCGCAATCTATAAGGAAAACACAACACGAGCCAACGACAATGTAATCTGTTGGAAAAAATGGTGTGCGGTTGATGTTGATGACTTCGAGTATGATAAGAGTAGTAGTAACCCACTCGAATGGATTCAAAACAAATTAAAAGAAATGGTAGGTGATTATCGCTACGTGTGTTATTCGACCGCAAGTAGTAGATTAGATAGTCCGAAGTTTCGTGTTGTGTTTCCCTTAACTGACGATGTAGAATCGAAAAGAATAAAGCACTTTTGGTTTGCTATAAACTCTGAAATACAGTCTATGGCAGATAAGCAAACAAAAGATTTATCAAGAATGTTTTATGTGCCAGCGGATTATCCTGGTGCGTTTAACTTTTTTTTTAAGAATGAGTCAACCAACTATATAAATCCCGATGCACTTATGGCAAAATGGCCATATATTACTAATGAAGGTAAAGGTTTTCTAGATAGATTACCTGAAGCATTACGTAAAGAGGTTGTTAACTATAGAAAAGGAAGTCTAGAAAACTTTGATATCAATTGGAACTCTTATAAAGATTGTCCTTTCTTTCCTGAAAGATTGGCAGGCGAGTATCGCACAGTGAGAGAGACAGGTTGGTATCATAAGATGTATCAGATAATGATTGCAATTTCTGGTAATGCTATTAAAAAGAAATATCCTATTACGTCTAGAGAAGTTGCAGAACTTTGTAGAGAGTTTGATAGAGATACTGGTAATTGGTATGCAAATAGACCTCTAGAAAAAGAGGCAGATAGAGCAATTGAATGGGCATATAGAAATGGCGTTTAGTTGTTCACGACACAACTTGACGGTTATTCATATACCAAAAACTGGCACAAGAAGTCTGTACTTTGCCCTTGGAGCAATAGGTGCGATTACAACCGAATATCCAAACGGTCGACACATGACGATACAAGAACTAAAAGATAGATACTTAGGAGAAAACTCAGATAAGCATTCTGATAAAATGAAGTTTTTGGTGCAAGTTAGAAATCCATACCACAGGTTTCTAAGTTGTTATAATCATATTTTTCATTCTATATTTTCATTTCCACAAGATATTAAAAAACTTAGTTTAAAAGATAAAGGGTATATTGAAGGTCTAAGTATAGATTCATTTGTAGACTTATTGACCGATGTATATAAGCGAGAAGAGTTTATTTTCAAAGTAAATAGTATGATAGAAAAGAAAGCACTTCGACAATTCTTTGACCAGAGACTTACTTTTTCCACACAGTGTTCTCATATAGAAGGACATAAAGTGCAAACTTTACGATGCTTTAAATTAGAAACAAGAGAATCGTGGACTTACTTGAGACACCTTGGTTATGCTGTTGAAGAAAGACACGTGGGTCTAAACAAGTACAAAGAAGTATGGTCGTTAAATGATAAACAAAGAGATATTGTCTACGACTATTTTATAGATGATTTTAGGAGATTCGAATATGCTCGTTATTCAGAAGATGAATACGGTCTTTATACACATTCCTAAATGTGGAGGAACATCTGTTAGACAATCCCTTAGAGAAGTTGGATTCGATTCGGGGTATCCAGGTCACCATACAATGAAAGAATCTATAGAGGAATTAAGTTCTTTTAAAGTGAAAGAATTTATTGTACAAGTCAGAAATCCATATGACAGAATGTGTAGTGCCTTCAACTACATGCACAGTAGAGAAGTTATGAAATATAGGGATATAAATGAATGGGTTGAGTTGTTAACTGAACCTGGTGATAAACCAAGGTTCCATCCAAAGACGGCAATTAAGAGTATGTGTAATTATTTTGACCAAACGGAATTACCCATTAAGTCGTTCAAGTTAGAAGAAAATACTATATGGGATTATCTACATGATATGGGCATCAAATGTTATCCATTAAAATTGAGAGGAAGTTTCGCAACACATACTAATAAGACATTGAAAACAAAAGAAGACCTTAACGAACAATCTAAATACTTAATTCAACAAGCATATAACGTAGACTTTGAGAGGTTTAATTATGAGTACTAAGAAATTGAAAATCGCAATTATTGGAGAGAGTCACCTAGCGGATGCCATGAGTTGGTTGTTTACGGTTCCCACTTCTGAAGTTGTACATTTTGCAGACGTTGATATATTGACAGAATGGAATCCTAACTTAACGTTGGTTTGTTGTGAACCAAATTATACAGACTTTTCTGAAGTTGAGAATATCATTCTTAAAACATTAAAGCACACAGATAGTGGAGTTCTTGTCAAGACACCAATACCACCTAAAGCGACTGCGGCCATTATTAAGACAATTGGTACAATTAATAAAGTAAAGAAACTTGTATTTTCACCAGATTTTTCTACAACAGATAACGCATTAGATGGCACGATTAATCCTAACTTTCAAATATTAGGTGGTCATCCCGATGCAACACGTGCCATGATGGAAGTAATGAGGACAACTTCAAACTTGAATAAGTGTGAGTTCCATTTATGTGGTGCCTTAGAGGCATCAATAATCAAACTTGCAAGTAATTCTTTTCTGGCAACAAAGGTCACATTCTTCAATCAGTTGTATAATCTCTTAGAACAATACGACTGTAATTGGCCAATTGTATCAAGAGCGTTGGCCGCAGATACAAGAATTGGTGTTTCGCACACAAAAGTTCCTGGTAAAGATTTAAAAAAGGGATACGGTGACCTATTCGAAAAAGATGTACGTATTTTATTGGAGTCAAGTGACGATGCCTTTACACTTTTAAAAGAATGCCAAGAAATAAACGAATATTATAGGAATGAAGATGCAACAATCTAGAAACCATTTTCCCTACGGCCAATATAGAAATCTTAAACTGGGTATTGTTGGCCATGGGTTCGTTGGCAAAGCAGTGGATTATGGATTTCAAACTCCAAATGTTGACAAGTTTTTGGTTGATCCGAAGTATGGTATTAACTACTCACTCGAAAAATTAATTGAATTTAAACCTGACTTAGTTTTCATTTGTGTACCTACTCCTATGGGTAAAGAAGGTTGTGTTGATGCATCATCGGTTATGGAAGCAGTCACAGAATTGCTTAGTAATACGTCCGCACTTATCGTAATTAAATCTACTATAACTCCAAATTATCTAAAAGCAATTACGGAAATTTCCGATAGAGGTATGTTTAGAGTTGTATATAATCCAGAATTTCTCACAGAAAAGAATGCCTATGAACAATACGTCAATCCAGAATTTCAGATTATGGGTGGTGAGCATGAGACTGTAGACCAACTTTGTAAATACATGAATGACTATTCACATATTAGTTCTTCGCCTATTTTTGAGATGAGTGCTGTTGAAGCATCGTTTGTTAAGTATGGCATTAACACTTTCTTGGCATCAAAGGTTGTCTTTTTTAATCAACTCTATGATTCGGTACAAGAGTATGGATGTAACTTTAGTGCTATCACTGATGGTATGTCCGCAGACTCCAGAGTTGGTAAATCACATATGAAAGTACCAGGTTATGACAACAAACGTGGGTATGGCGGTGCTTGTTTTACAAAAGATGTAAGAGCCTTCACTAAATTCACAAATCTCTGTACTTTACTAGAAAAATGTGATACTATTAATAATGAATACAGAATCAACTATGAAAAAGATGACCGAGAACTGGAACAGAATGTCAACTATAATTCTACTAATTAATTTAAATATACGAGGTACTATACTATGAGCGTGATGGATAAACTAAAGAAAAACTCTACAACCAAATTGAGTGCGATATTGAGTGACCAAATATATTTCACTGATACCGATTTTGTTAAAACTGACGTTCCAATGATTAACGTTGCTCTTTCTGGTGACATGGACAAAGGTCTCACAGGAGGTCTTACAGTTCTTGCTGGACCATCAAAGCATTTTAAAACTAGTTTTGCACTGTTGATGGCCTCTGCATATCTAAAAGAACATAAAGAAGCGGCACTGTTGTTTTATGATTCAGAGTTTGGTTCACCACAATCTTACTTTGAACAATTTGGTATTGATACTAGTCGAGTTTTTCATACTCCTATTACAAATGTTGAAGAGTTAAAGTTTGATTTGATTAGACAACTCGAAGAGTTTGATAGGAAAGATAAAGTCATTATTGTTATTGACTCTATTGGTAACGTAGCATCTAAGAAAGAAATGGAAGATGCCTTAAATGAGAAGGCAGTTGCAGATATGTCTAGAGCGAAGGCACTTAAAGGTCTGTTTAGAATGTGTACTCCATATCTTGCTATGAAAAATATTCCAATGATTGCAGTCAATCATACGTATAAAGAGATTGGATTATTTCCTAGAGAGATTGTGAGTGGTGGAACTGGTATTTACTACTCAGCAAATAATATTTGGATTGTTGGACGTAGACAGAATAAGACCGGTACTGAAGTTACGGGTTATGACTTTATAATCAATGTGGAAAAATCTAGATATGTTAAAGAAAAGTCTAAAATACCTGTCACAGTTTCTTGGGATGGTGGTATTTCTCGGTGGTCTGGTTTGTTGGATGTTGCTATGGCTCTTGGGTTTGTTACTAAGCCGTCCCTTGGTTGGTATGTTCGTACTAATCAAGAAACTGGTGAAGTTGAAGAAAGAAAGTTCCGAGAAAAAGACACGAATTGTGAAGAGTTCTGGGCCCCGATTTTAGAGGGTAACACCTTTAAAGAAAAAGTAAGAAAAGCATATTCAATCACAGATGGTAGTAGCATGATGCTAGATATTCCAGATGCGTAGTCCAATTGACGTTAATAAAGTATCCGAAGGCATTCATTATGAAATTGTACCTTCTACGGAAGTTGCATATGAAGATGCGTGGGAAGTTAGAATGCTTGAAGGTATATACGTAGAGACACTCATTCGATTTGGTGTTATTAAAGTAACACCTGAAGACCTATTGAGTTTCAATTATAAAATTCTAAGTTCACCTATCACAGACCTAAGTGAAGGTAATGAAGATTTTACAAATCATGTAGGAAGTATTCTTGCAGACATTCTCTTCACAGCGGAATCAACTGGCACCTTGTTAAAGAAAGCAGTTGGTACACCAAGTGCATCTATTCCGGCAAAGGAAGTTAACACGGAGATATAGATGAAGATTTTAGTTTGTGGTTTACCATCTGCTAGCAAAACATATTTAGCCGAGAGACTTAAAGAAAAGTTGTCGTGTGCATGGTTTAATGCGGATGATATTCGTGGCATGTCAAATGATTGGGATTTCTCAGCACAGGCTAGAATACGTCAAGCACGGCGAATGCGGAATATCGCAGACTTCGAATCAGTTCACAATATTGTGATATGTGACTTTGTTTGTCCTACAAAAGAAACTCGTGCAATATTTGCACCAAAGGCCATTATTTGGTTAGACACTGTAATACAAAGTAAGTACGATGATACTAATCAACTATTTGAAACACCCGAGAAAGAAGAGGCAGATTACTTTTATAAAATTGATGCTAAGTATACCGCAAAGCAAATAAGTGCGTTTGCGAATAAACTCAAATCTGAATTAAATCTCGATAAATGGAGAAGTATGATTGGACTATAGTAAACCAACTGCACAGATGTTAGGCAGATATCAACCTTGGCATGATGGTCATACTGCTTTATTCAAGTCTGCCCACCATATGTTGGGTCAAGTATGCATTATGGTACGAACAAGTGAACCTAATAAAAATAATCCATATCCATACACGACAGTTCACGATAGAATATGTAATGTTCTAACTACATTAGGATATGACAAAGACGATTACAATGTTATTGCGGTACCTAACATCACAGATATCAGTTACGGCAGAGATGTTGGTTATACATTTACCGAGCATGACCTAGGTGATGAGATTCATGCCATTAGCGCTACTAATATCCGAGCAAAACATGCCCAAATCTTTGGTACAGATTTTCTGGTATAGTTGTACATATTTTGCTTGACATTTCCTCCAATTTAATGTATGATGGTACATATGAACAATAATCTAGAACAAGTTATATTGCGTAACATGCTTACTGATGATAAGTATATGCGTAAGGTTTTACCTTTTATTCGACCAGACTATTTTGAGGGTGTTTATAAGCAACTCTTTAAAGAAGCGGGTAAGTTCATTCAAAAATATAATAAACTTCCAAATGAAGAAGCATTTAGAATTGAATTAGATAAGTCCAATTCATTTACTGAAACACAGTATTCACATGCAATAGAAATTTTACCTAATATTTTTTCACCTGAAAAATCAGACGAGAGATGGTTACTAGACTCGACTGAAAAGTGGTGTCAGGACCGAGCAATTCATAATGCTATCATGGAATCAATCAATATTATTGATGGTAAACATGATACGTTGTCGAAGGGTTCGTTACCTGATTTGTTACAAAAAGCGTTGGCGGTATCATTTGATCCAAACATCGGACATGACTGGAGTGAAAATGTTGATGACCGTTATGAATATTATCATGCACAAGAAGAGAGAATTAAGTTTGACCTAGAGTACTTTAACTTAATTACGAAAGGCGGATTGCCTCGTAAAACTCTTAATATTTGTTTAGCAGGTACCGGTGTAGGTAAATCTTTGTTTATGTGCCACATGGCCGCCAACGTTCTCTCTCAAGGTCGTAACGTTCTGTATATTACTATGGAAATGGCAGAAGAAAAGATTGCAGAAAGAATCGATGCTAACCTTCTGAACATTCCTATTGACCAACTTCAAAGTTTATCGAAAGAAGAATTATCTAGTAGAGTTGGTAAAGTAGCATCAAAGTCGAATGGTAAAATTATCATTAAAGAATATCCTACTGGTGCGGCCAATGTTGGTCACTTTAGGGCTTTGTTAAATGAACTCAAGTTGAAGAAGAACTTTATGCCAGAGATGATTTTTATCGATTACCTAAACATATGTGCATCCGCAAGAATGCGTGGTATCGGTGGTTCAATTAATACATATTCCTATATCAAGTCAGTTGCAGAAGAGATTCGTGGTCTTGCTGTAGAGTATGATGTTCCGATTGTATCAGCAACACAAACAACCCGCTCTGGATTTAGTAACTCAGATCCTGGTTTAGAGGATACTTCTGAATCGTTTGGTTTACCAGCAACTGCTGATTTAATGTTTGCACTTATTACTAATGACGAACTTGCATCTAATGGTCAGTTACTTGTTAAACAATTGAAGAATAGATATAACGATCCAAATAAACACAAACGATTTATTATTGGAATACAACGAGATAAGATGAAACTTATAAATATAGAAGATGCAGAACAAGGTCTTGTTGACGATACACCAGATACACCAGCGTTTGATAAATCAACCTTTGGTTCTAGACAAGAAAAATTAAAAGCGTTGCTAACATAGGAGTTTTATATGGATCCATATGTACATACATGTATAGCATTATCTTTAATGGCAGGTTGTTATTGGTATGGATACAATAAAGGCTCTGAAGAAGGTCATTCGAAGATGGCATCATTTTTTATTAAGGCACTGACAGTTATAAGTTATGGAGTTCACATAGGTGAAGACCGCGATGGTGAACCAGTAATAGAATTACATAAAATACAAAAATGAAAAAACTAAAGTACCCAGAGGTACAAGTTTTTGGTTTCGACCCTAAGATATTTAAATGTGAACAAGTTACAAGAGCAGACGGTACAGTAGAAATACGGTGTCAAAGGAGAGATGATGAAAGTAAAATTAGTAAGTTATTCGCAACCTACTCCGATGGAAAATACGGGTTTAAATGATATACAAGATTTAATAGCGTTTTGTGCCAGAGTATCTAATCCTAGTAATCAACTTAACACGGCAACATCTGAAAAACTTATTAAATATCTAATTAAACATAAGCACTTTTCTCCTCTAGAAATGGTAAGTGTTTGTTTAGAGATTGAGACCACTAGGGATATTGCTAGGCAAATTCTTCGACATAGGTCATTCTCTTTTCAAGAGTTCAGTCAACGATATGCAGATCCAACAAAAGATTTCAATTTTATAACACGAGAAGCAAGACTACAAGACACAAAGAATAGACAAAATTCTATTGAAGTTGATGATATCGTATTACAAAATCAATGGAATCAACAACAACAAAATGTTATTGATAAGGCGAAACTTGCCTACAACTGGGCAATTAAAAATGGCATTGCTAAAGAACAAGCAAGGTCGGTTTTACCCGAAGGTAATACAGTAAGTAGACTGTATATGTCTGGTTCAATTAGGTCATGGATACATTATGTTGAATTAAGGTCTGGTATCGAAACACAAAAAGAACATAGAGAAGTTGCAGGTGAATGTGCCTGTCAATTATATAAAGTGTTTCCACTTATAGAACAGTATATTACGAAATGAGTGAAGTTAAGATACGCAACAAAGAAATTCTATCAACTCTAGATGAGTATGTTGAAGACTTTTTTAATCAGAAATATGATAAACCAGAGTATCGTATATCGGGTCCAAACTGGGATTCACACGCCAATCCAGAATATTGGTGTTCAGAACATGCTTTAAATGAATTACTAAAGGACCCTCTGAAACATCCAGGATATCCAGACGAACATATGGCAGTGCCTATATCGAGAATGGAAAAGATTGACCCAGATATCTGGACACCATTTAGAAAAAGAGCAAGAATTAATTTCACATTACAGATTGGTGCGACACATGCAGCCTTAACTAACTATTACCCACCTGGTGGATTTGTTGGTTGGCATACTAATTGGAATGCGGCCGCTCATCAAATGATTTTTACTTGGTCTAAGACTGGAGAAGGATACTTTAAATATTACGATAACAAAACAAAAGAAATTGTAACCATTCCTGACGTACCAGGTTGGCAATGTAGATATTATTATTTTGGCAAAATAGAAGAAGTAAATCATTGGTGTTGGCATTCAGCATACACTTATTGTGATAGAATAACATTAGCATATAAATTTCAGAATACCAGTATATATCACCGTGATAATGTAATTGCGGAAAGTATACGTGATGACCTTATAGAGGAATTAGAGCATGTCTAAGTCATTGATATCATTTAGAAAAGAAAACGCTTGACTTTAAGAGTAAATTAACGTATAATACTTGTATAGACTGAATGATCTTATAGAGGAATTAAAGAATGTTTAATAAATACAAAAGTGATTTAATTTGGGGCATACTGTTTGTTATAGTACTAACGGTGGTTGTATCACTATACTCCGTGACGTTTTCTAATAGTGTAGTTGTAGAATCAGGTGAGGTAGAAGATGTGCCTACCGTATCAGTATCAACCTATGGCATAGACGATTATATCACTCAGTATATTACTGAACCTGGAATTGACGAACCTACTTTAGGTGCAATTCTTCCACAACTTGCACCATCTTTGCCTGAAATTCCTTTTGGATTAAATGAGATAGAATGTCTTGCACTTAACATCTATCACGAAGCCCGAGGTGATAACTATGCGGGTAAAACGGCAGTAACAGATGTGGTTTTAAATAGAGTTAATGACGCACGATATCCAAATTCAATTTGTGGAGTTGTCTATCAATCTAAACTAAATCAGTACGGCGCGCCAGTAATAAATGGATGCCAGTTTAGTTGGTACTGTGACGGTCAAAGTGATGTTCCAACACAATCATCAACTGCATATCAAGAAGCAGAAAATATTGCTGTACAAGTATTAAGAACTGGTCACATGAGAGGAATAACAGAAGGTTCCACGCACTATCATGCTTTCTATGTAAATCCATATTGGGCAAATTCAAACGGAATGAGTGCTATAGGTAGAATTGGTGACCATATGTTTTATCGACAACACTAATGATACTATCGCACAGACACCGATTAATATTTTTTAAACGATATAAGGCCGCTGGTTCATCATTTGAACTTGCACTTGCTGATTTCTGTGGAGATGATGATATCATAACTACGTTATTTGAAGGAGAAGAAGACGACCCATCCTTGCTTCAGTTTAGGGCCGATGAGGCGTATAAAAAGTTTGGTGTAAAACGAAGGGCTCAGAATTATAGACTTACTGACTGGCCAAATATAAAAGGTATTAAAAAGGAATTAAAAGAACCACCTGCTAAACAATTAGAGAGAATGTCTTTATGGGGTAATGAAGAAATATTCTGGAGACACCAACAGTCAAAGGCAATCAAGTCTATGATGCAAGATGATATATACAATGATTATTTGAAATTTGCAATTGTACGAAACCCATTTGATAAAGCAATCTCATGGTTCTATCATAGAAAGCGAACAGCAGGTCTTCGAGAACTGAATCCCCAAACAAGTTTACCATTCAATCAACAAGACTATACGAAACCGCCATATCATGGATTGGGTGCAAATGATAACAATCTTGTGCCAAATTCGGAACTAGATTTTGTTCTTCGTTTTGAAAATCTCGAAGAAGATATAAAAGTTAAACTAGAATTTAATTTAGGACTACATGGATTATGGGATAAGTTTAAAGATATTAATATACATGCTGACTATAGATATATTGACCGTGGGTTAACTAAAGAAGAAGATATCCGAGAACACTATAGAGGTGCATATGGTGTGAGAGACTTTGTTTTAAAACACTTTAACGAAACCATAGAAAAATATAATTACCCTATCCCAGATTGTAAGTAAGATGCTCATGCAAAGATTGATTGAAAATTTTATAAAACCTGCCAGACGTAAAATCATACTGGACGAGATGACAAACACACCTAATATCGGTATCACAAGTCAATATAACAACAAAGAAGTTCAAATATTTCTAAATCAGATGACTGCACGAGTGGGTAAAATATTTGGTAAAGATGTTATTGAGACTTATGGATATACAAGACACTATGCTTATGATTCGGAACGAGATAGTTTACATAGGCATACAGATCGACCTGCTTGTGAATTTTCTTTAACAATATGTTTAGCGACTAATTGTTCATGGCCAATATTTGTTGCAGATGGTCCTTGGAGAGATCGAACGCTAGAACGACCGAATGCTTTACCTTATATAACCCAACCTGGTGATGCAGTCGCATATTTTGGATGCCATGAACTACATTGGAGAGAAAAACTAGTAACTCCTGGTGCTTATCAAACACAGATGTTTTTACATTATATTGATAAGAATGGTCCACATTATCCAGATCATGCATATGATTCAGTTGCAAAAGCACGTGCCTCTGGCGACCCACGCATCGAGGCATATCAAGAAGGATATGCTATTCCTAAATGAGGTAAATGATGGTATCTGATCCACACGCACCATCTGTTCCTGCGGGCAAGATGGTTTATGATTTTAGAGGACTTCCTTGGCCACATGTTATCGTTGATGATTTTCTATTACCTGATGAATTAAGTTCCATAATTAAAGACGTACCAAGTATAGAAACCGAGGGTCGACTTAATCGACATGGTGGTCAACCTGGTAAAGATCCTAATCGAACTCACCATACGGCAACTAGTGACGCAATTGGCAATAAGTATGATGGTAATGTGAGAGAGATATATACATTAATGACTGGGCGAACTTCTGCTTCGTTACGACTAAATACCTATCTTGAATATAGACCAGCAAGTTGGCGTCCACATATACATATAGACAACGAACATAAAATGCTATCGTGTGTATTATATCTAACTGAAGACAGTCCAGAAACTAGTGGAACAACTCTTCATTCTGAAAACAAAGAAGTTACTGGATATGTCGTACCAAAAATTAATAGATTATTCGCCTTTGCGGCACACCAAGGTCTTCCAAAATGGCATTCGGCAGGATATATTACGGGTGTAGGAAGGCCTTCCTTGAATTTTGTAATATTGGATCATTAATTACTTGACTTTTAACCTTAATTATGAGATACTAACTTATGACATTTAAACAAGACATTGTAACACTTCCTGAACTGGAACAGATTAATACAGATAACGGAAGATTCTACCGTCTTAAGGGTAGTGAAGAGGATTCGGTAAAGTACCCATCGGTGACCACGATTCTTGGATCAGATCCAGCAAAGAAAGAAATCTTGGCCAAGTGGAGGGCACGAGTAGGTGAAGAAGAAGCAGATAAGATATCCCATATGGCAATCACAAAAGGTAATGCAGTACATGAACTTATCGAGAATTACATTCAAAACAAACCACTTCCTGAATCAATGCCCGCTCACTATGAATCTTTTTTACTCTTAAAATCAAAAGTAGACCCATACATCGACAACATTAGATGCATCGAAACACGAATGATTTCTAAGCATCTAAGGGTTGCTGGTACGGTAGATTGTATTGCAGAATATCGTGGCACATTATCAATCATCGATTGGAAAACTTCAGCAAGACTTAAAAAGAAAGACTGGATTAGTAATTACTTTATGCAGTCTGCCGCATACTCAGTTATGTTTGAAGAGAATACAGGCATTCCAGTTCCACAAATCGTGATTGTGATGGCATGTGGCACAGGTCAGTGCCAATTGTTTATTGAAAAACGTGACACTTGGATTGATGAGTTTAAAACTCTTAGAGATAACTATGAAAAGGAAAATCAATGAAAGAGATATCGGAATTTAAATTGGCATATTGTGATTATATTGCAGACACCATTTTTCAGAAGTTGAGTTCAGATACTATTATTAATAGAGGGACATATATCAAAACCGTATTTCCAGTTAAATGGGACCTACATGAGACCGAGGGATATATGCTATCTTCTAAAAAAGAAATGATTGTTCAAGACATTTTTGGCAAAAACTATAAAATCACAGTAGAGGAAACGTAATGATGAAGTTACCACCTAAAGGTATTGATTGGAAATACAACGAAGATAGTATACTGGCAGAACTGGCCCTTTATATCGAAGGCACTTATGACCAACATTACTCTCAAAGTAAATATCAAGCAACCGAGTTCATTCTAGATAATGGGCATGGTGCAGGATTCTGTATTGGTAATATACTTAAGTACGCACAGAGATATGGTAGAAAGGGTACAAATGAAGAATGGAGAAAAGACCTAATGAAGGTCATACATTATGCAATTATTGCCTTACATAATCACGATGTCGAGCAGGAAAGGAATACTACGGCCACTACGGCCTTCGAAGAAAGAAACTTGACGTATAAAGGGAGATATTAAATTAAAAAAGAACGTTTTTGGAGAGTTTGGGCAAAAGCATTAGGCGAAAAGGCAGGTAGTAATAACCGTGAAGCAGATAATGTTGCCATAATAAGAAGTCTGATTGTATTTATATATATAATTACTAATTTAACAATCGTATCAGGTGTAATACACCACTGGTGAAGTAAATATGTTTTGTGGGTTTATACCATATCTAACGTTTGGTCGAGCTAAAGGACTGCTTGTATTTGATCCTAGGGTATCTGACATACCTTTTATTAAAGTTATAGGACAACACGGTGCAGGTGACTGGGCAACGGCACTTATTCTTGCACACAAATGTTCGTCTGCTATTAAGAGTCAAGTCGAATTAAAATTCTTCTGGCCAGATGATATCAAATTCGAAAAAGAAATAGGATATCTATCAGACACTTTATATAAAAGTGAAGATGTAATCGTGACGCATGAAATAGGTGATAAGAGAGTGAAACTTTTTCACAAGTTTGATGGTGATTATTCTTCCTCGTCATGGTGTCCTTCTATAGCATCTCAAGAACGTCACACAATCTTAAGTAATAAACTAGAGACATGGTTGAATGAATATGCGTATGGCGTTATAGGTTTTACCTCACCAGATGGTAAACTTAATGATAATAATTGGATAATGAAAGAGGAATATCTTAATAGACCAGTTGAAAATAAAGTAGTGGTTTGGGATTCAAGAGATAATAAAAGTGTCCAAAGTGTAGTTAAGAAACGTGATGTTTTATCACCAGAAGCATGGGACGAACTTTATAAGAAGTTTGAAGATAGAGGATATGAAGTTGTACGCATTAATTATGAGACTCCTATTGATGAGGTTATCGACCACGTATCTACTTGTAGGTTTACTGCCAGTTATCATGGTATGTGGCATTACATACCTAAGTTATTGTATAAACCTATGGTAGTTATTACCGATCATCGACATAGTATTAATGATATTGACAGTCCGCCAGAAGCATGGATTTTGAATAGCACAAATTATTACAACCTAATCAACTTGAATTTAGATGAGGTTATATCAATTCAAGAAGGTCGACTAGATGATAAATTTAAAACTTTTATGGAGAAACATAATGAGACCACCCCTACCTAAAATTGCCTATCCTATTCTTCTAGCACTTTTTACCATATACGTGTGCATCGTGTTGTCGATGTATGGGTCTACATAAATACATTTAAATAAACTATACAAGGAAATAAATATGATGGAATTAAATT
>TARA_R110000822_G_scaffold18852_9_pt1 | contig 26815 bp, 22 predicted proteins | sample TARA_R110000822 | Tara Oceans TARA_R110000822 (sample SAMEA4397666) | marine metagenome | biome: Polar Biome; feature: [SRF] surface water layer (ENVO:00010504); material: water (ENVO:00002006), including particulate matter (ENVO:01000060) such as... | depth 5 m | reverse complement strand
CATCTACATAAACACGGACGAAGAACTGAGCTACGGAAACGGAGTGCAAGCAGTTGTAGAACTTGGATTGATAATGATTGAGCCACCCGTAATGGAAGCAATGGAAATAGTAACCCCACCCGTTTACGCTGATGGCTACCACTACGACGTTATGTCTTCGGAGCTTTACGACTTTGGGGCTAACCTTGTAGAACCTAAGAACCCTAAACACGCATTTGCGGGACACGCAATAAAAGAGGAGTTTCCTTATGAACCACAATTTTTAGGAGATGGCCAAGATTAAAGAAATTGCTAACTTTGTGAAGACGAGCAAGAAGGAGAGACCGGGTGTGCACGCAAAGGCTAAGACGAGTAAATTAAAGTCGTCAAAGCTTTATAAGAAGAAGTATAAAGGACAAGGAAAATGAAAAGCAAGTTGATAACATTTTTTATAGCACTAACCGCAATGTGGACTCCTGTTGAGTTTTCTGCGATATGTTTATTTCTAACGATTGGAGTCGACACCATGGTAAAACTTATCTCACTTTGGTATATATCAAAGCGCGAGCAAAGACCCTACAACGAGGTCTTCAAGTCAAAAATGCTTCGCAGGGGCTATATGTTTAAGCTCGCGGGCTATGCATTTGTAGCTATCCCGCTTCTGCCACTTGACTTTTATTTGCTTACTCCATTTGTTAGCAGTCTATTAAATGCCGCAGGATACGACATCATTCTAAACAAGGCAGTATTTACTAACGGTATACTCATCATATTCTCTCTTATTGAGATATCATCAATCAATGAGAATTGGTTTGACATCACAGGGAACAATATGCTAAAGGCTGTATTTAATATTGTCAAGAAGACCCGTAGTATTGTAGAGAAGGCTGCAAGTACATACAGAAATATAAAGCCATGAATATAAAGCAGGTACCATTCGCTCCTTCAAACTACTTGAAAGAGGAGACCAAAAAGAAGCAGATATACCTTCATCATACTGCCGGAAACGGAAATGCTGAGCAGGTATTTAAGTATTGGGCGTCTACAGGTGAGCGTGTCGCAACCTGCGTTGCGATAGGTGAGAATGGATTGATTGCTCAGGGATTCAGCTCAAAGTATTGGGGCTACCACCTAGGTCTAAAGAAGGGTGTATTTAACGCTAACGGCGTTCCTTACCAAAGCCTAGATAAACTATCAATCGGTGTAGAGATATGCAATTGGGGCTTCTTAAAAGAAGTCAATGGAAAGTATCTGAACTACGTTGGGCGTGAAGTGCCTAAGAAAGATGTGATAAAGCTTGATACTCCTTTCAAAGGATTTCAGTTTTGGCACTCATACACCAAGGAGCAGATTGAATCAACAAAAGAATTGTTACTATATTGGAATGATATCTATGGAATACCATTGGACTATAATGAAGACATTTGGGCAGTTTCAAAGCGAGCTTTGGCCGCAGAGCCCGGAGTGTTCACACACAATTCAGTCAGAAAAGATAAGACTGACGTATACCCTCATCCCGAGCTAATCGAAATGCTTAAGTCATGCGCAACAAGATAGCAGGAACAAAGACAGGCGCATCTCGGAGTGCTAAGTACTACCAAGAGAATCCTGAGGCTCGTGCTAAGAAGGAGTCGTATGACAGAGAGTATCACTCTACTGAGGAGCGAAAGAAGTATCGTGCGAATCTAAATAAAAAGAATCGCGAGAAGGGTACTTATGGCAATGGAGATAAGAAAGACGTTGCTCACAAGTCCAAGACAAAGACCCGCATGCAATCTCAGTCATCAAACAGGGCTGACAAGAAAAATAATTTTTTTAAGTAATGAAGAGATTTACTCTTATTTTGTCGCTTATTTTGACAGGATGTTCTGTCAACTACCACCTAAACAAGGCGATAAAGAAAGGATATCGCGTGGTGGATTTTGCGGATACAATACGTATTACATCTATTGACTCATTTCCTATCATTGTACACGACTCAATTGTTTGGGAGAAGGTAATTACTCAGAAAGATACAATCATTCGTTACAGCGCACCTCAGGTGCCTAAAACGCGATTTCAGATACGTTTCGATAAGAAGAGATTTAGTGATAGCTTAAATACTATCAGAAAGATGTACTCAGACAGCCTAGATGCAGCTGTAAAAATACACAAGCAAAATGTAAAGCAAAATGTCAAGTTTATTAAGCAAGAAACTAGACAGGTTAAGCACGAAAACAAGAAGGGAGCTAACCTATTCCTTCTTGGTTTAGCAACAGGAATAATATTAACTCTAATCATAAGGTATGCAATTAATCAAGCACTCAAAAAATTTACATGAGATAATCGTCCCCACGGATGATTTTCAGATAGCAATGTTATCAGACATCCATTGGGACAATCCAAAGTGCGATTGGGATGTCTTGAAAAGCCACCTAGACTACTTCAAGAAGAATAACATACCCGTCATGGTAAATGGGGACTTCTTCTGTCTGATGCAGGGTCGCGGCGATAATCGTAGAAATAAGTCTGACATTAGACCTGAGCACAATAACTTCAGGTACCTCGACTCAATTGTTGAGACAGCTGTAGAGTGGTGGACGCCATACGCTGAGATACTTACTGTGATTGGTTATGGTAACCACGAGACAGGTGTCATTAAATGGCAGGAGACTGACATCCTTCAGAGATTTGTTGATTTGCTCAATCTTAAGTGCGGCACAAACGTACAGGTTGGAGGCTACGGCGGATGGTTGGTATTTAAGATTGGAACTAGAAATTTAGTTACGTACAAGGTTAAGTACTTCCATGGCTCGGGAGGCGGCGGAATTGTTACAAAGGGTGCCATCAACCTGACTAGAGCGCTAGAGCTTTATGAGGACTTTGACGTGTTCACAATGGGTCACATCCACGAGAATGCATCGCGTAATGATGTGAGAGATATGATTCAACACAATTCAAGCCAAGGGTATCACATAAAACATCGTCAGATTCACTTAATGCTTACAGGTACCTATAAGGAGGAGTATGAGGACGGGCACCATGGGTGGCACGTAGAGAGAGGTGCGCCACCAAAACCAATAGGTGGACGTATACTTCGTTTTAAAAATATACGTGTAATGAAGAATGGGACAGACAGGATGGAAAAGACTATTGACTCAAGTAAAATAATTATCTAATAAATTGTATCTTTGTAAAAATTAAATCAAATGAAAGTAGAAAAGTTTTTAACTAAGGAGGAGCTAGAGGCTACTCAAGGAATGCACAACGAGTTTAACAAGCTAAAGATTCAGCTTGCTGACGTTGAGCTACAGAAGCATGGTCTGTTAAAGCATATTGATATGCTAAGACTAGAGTTTCAGCAACATGAAAAAGGTCTAATGGACAAGTACGGTGAGGATGCTGTAATCAACCTTCAAACCGGAGAGGTCACAAAAAAATAAAGAAATGGGAAAGATTAGTACATACGCACAGGTTTCGAGTCCTTCATTGTCAGACAAGGTAATTGGCACTAATGTATCAAGTATGGATGCAACAAAGAACTTTACTATTGCGGATATTCTTTCTCTTGGCTCATCATCAGGATTACTTGTTCCTTATGTGGGAGCTACAGGTGCTGTTAATCTAGGTTCTAATAACATTACTGCTAATTCTTTTATCAAAGTTGGTGGGCTTTCTGCTCAATTTTTAAAGGCTGACGGTTCGGTTGATACAAATACCTATCTTACTGCTAGTACCATTCAATTCACTCAAGTGTTAAATGGTTTTTCAACGGTTGCTCAAGATCCGTCTGCCTTAAACACTCCATTGATTGTATCTTTTGGCGCTGCTCAGGGTGGTCCTTTAACTGATATTGAGCTTCTGACAGGCGGGAAAATTATATTCAATACCTCAGGGCAGTACTTCATTAACGCATATGGTAATGTTGAGCGTCAAGGTTCATCGGGAGGAGTAGCTGTAGTTTTATTCCGTGCAGTTTTAAATGGCACTCAGATATCAACGACTAAGGGATTCCGTATGGATACTCCTAACTTGCCTGACCCTTATGAGGTTAGTATTCCTTTCTACGCAAATGCAGGAGATATATTTTGGTTTGAGATTATGCGCGACTCTTCAGGTGTTAACTCAGGTGGTGTTTACCCACACGTAAACTTAGGAGGTTGGTCTAACGTACCATCTACCCAAGTTCAAATTTGGAAATTAAATTAAATGGAAATCAGGAAGATATCGGTTGGCCCGGACTACAAGGGTGGAGCGATGCATTACATTGTTGGTCAGAAAGTACTAGGTGAGACTCAAGAGATTCATCTTATTAAGTATGATGACCATAAGCAATCAATTAAGATTTATATTGCCAATGATAAGAATGAGATTGTAATTTGGAAAGAGTTCAACAATACCATTCCTGTAGCCATTGAGTACAATATAAATATCTAATGCAATCACCGTTCTACTTTATCACAAAACCAATTAGCGGAAAGAGATACAACAACACCAAAGAGATTGGTGGTATCGACCTTATTATAAGCACCTCAGAGGAAGACCACAGGTTCTCAAACAGAGAGGCTGAGGTTATTGAGGTACCCGTAGATTATAGTGGTCCAATTAAGATTGGAGACAAGTTACTTGTTCACCACAACGTATTCAAGTTTTATAACGATATGAAGGGTCGCCGTAAGAGCGGTAAGAGCTTCTTCAAGGAAGATATATTCCTGATTGATGACGAACAGTTCTTTATGTATCAAAACGATACAGGATGGCACGCACACGATAGGTACTGCTTTGTTCAGCCTATCAAGCCTGAAGCTTCATTTATATATAAGCCGATTGAAGAGGAGCCGTTGATGGGTATTATGAGGTACCCCAATAAGGCTCTTATAGATGCGGGAATAAAGGAAGGTGATAAGGTCTGTTTTAAGCCTGACAGCGAGTATGAGTTTATTGTAGATGATGAGAAGCTATACCGGATGTATGACCATCAAATAACAATTAAGTTATGAGCCGAGAGAAAGATTTAAGACTCAATATTATTGAGGCGGGATATAGGGCTGTTGAGCAACTTATTAAGGTTGCTAAGGAAGATATCATTAAACCTGATCCTGAGGATGATTTATCTGCGGATAAATTAAAAAATGCTGCAGCATCAAAACGATTGGCTATATTTGATGCATTCGAAATTCTAAATAAAATTGAAGCTGAGAAAGCTACGCTAGAGGAGGTAAAAGATGATTCACCAAAGCTCGATACAAAACAGGGATTTGCCGAACGAAGAGCTAAATAAGCTTTATCGTGTAGTAAAAGACCATATCCCCAAAAGGGTTAAAGATCAAAAGAATCGAAACCATAGTTGGCAGTATGGCTACAACGATCAATATGACGTTGTAATATTATCAAAGACAGGAAGATTAGGTGATATATACAATATCAATGGATTGCATATAGCACTTCCTGAATCTCCTGCAAAATGCACAAGTAGAAGCTCAAAATCATCAGAACAGTATTGGGAGCGTGTTGATATACCAAAGCAACTAGGTCGCATTCAGTCAATCTTTCAGTGGCATGAGATGCCTAAAGATTTTAAGGCGCAATATATTGACTACATAGAACAAGAGTTTGATAGAAGAGAGCAGGGGCATTGGTTTATGAATAATGGAACCCCAACATACATGACAGGTTCTCATTACATGTATCTTCAGTGGTCTAAGATTGACATAGGATATGCTGACTTTCGTGAGGCAAACAGAATTTTCTTTATTTATTGGGAGGCGTGCAAGGCTGACTACAGGTCATTCGGCATGGTTTACCTAAAGATTCGCCGTTCAGGTTTTTCTTTTATGTCATCATCAGAATGTGTGAATATTGCAACTCTTGCAAAAGATGCAAGGGTTGGTATCTTGTCAAAAACAGGTTCCGATGCCAAGAAAATGTTCACCGATAAGGTTGTGCCTATCAACAGTAACCTACCTTTCTTCTTCAAGCCGGTCATGGATGGTATGGACAAGCCAAAGACAGAGCTTGCCTATCGCGTCCCTGCTTCCAAAATCACCAAAAAGAATATGCATGAGATTGATGAGGATGGTGTAGATGGCCTTGATACAACAATAGATTGGAAGAACACAGATGAGAACTCTTACGATGGTGAGAAGTTGTTATTCTTGGCGCATGATGAAAGTGCTAAATGGACAAAGCCAAATAATATCCTAAACAATTGGCGAGTAACCAAGACGTGTTTGCGTTTGGGTTCTAAGATTATTGGTAAGTGTATGATGGGTTCAACGTCCAATGCCTTAAGTAAAGGTGGTCAGAATTACAAAGATTTGTATGAGGATTCAAAGCCATCTACACGTAATGCAAATGGTCAGACTAAGTCGGGGCTGTATGGCATGTTTATCCCAATGGAGTGGAATATGGAGGGTTTTATTGATCTTTATGGCATGCCTGTACTTCGTAAACCAAGCAATCCTATTAAGGGGGTTGATGGTAATATGATTGTCAATGGCGCTATTGATTATTGGGAGGCAGAGGTTGACTCATTAAAGAATGACCCTGATGCATTGAATGAATTTTACCGTCAGTTTCCAAGAACAGAGTCGCACGCATTTAGAGATGAAAGCAAGGCTGCTCTATTTAACTTGACTAAGTTATATCAGCAGATTGACTTTAACGATACATTGATTAAAGAGCATCACTATACTAGAGGTTCATTTAGTTGGAAGGATGGCATCAAAGATACGCAGGTTATATTTACTCCTGATCGAAGGGGGAGGTTCTTAATTGCTTGGGCTCCTGCAAAGCATTTGCAAAACCAAGTACACACAAAGAATGGTATTAAATATCCCGGTAATGATCATATGGGGGCATTTGGATGTGACTCCTATGATATCTCAGGAGTTGTTGTAGGGCGTGGTTCAAATGGTGCGCTACATGGCCTAACTAAGTACCATATGGATGAAGGTCCTGTTAACCAATTTTTTTTGGAATACATTGCTCGTCCGCAGACAGCAGAGATATTCTTTGAAGAGGTACTAATGGCATGTGTATTTTACGGTATGCCAATATTGATTGAGAACAACAAACCACGATTGCTGTATCATTTTAAGAACAGAGGGTATCGCGGATTCTGTATTAACAGACCGGATAAAGTTTATGCTAAATTATCTAAGACAGAGCGTGAGCTAGGCGGTATACCAAACTCATCTGAGGATGTCAAGCAGGCGCACGCAGCTGCGATTGAATCTTACATAGAGAAGTACATAGGTGTTCAGGAAGATGGGGAAATGGGCTTCATGCCATTTAATAAAACATTAGAGGATTGGGCTAAATTTGACATTAGCGATCGTACAATGTTTGATGCTACAATTAGCTCAGGATTGGCTATTATGGCTTGTCAGAAGCACTTATATCAACCCGAGGTAAAAGAGTCAAAAATAAGCATTAAATTTGCTAGATATAATAATAAAGGGAATATTAGCTCCTTAGATACATGAAAGACGTAAAAATTAACATATCCTCAACATCATTTCCGAGTCAATTCGCAACTGATGCAGAGAAAGAAACCGCTGAATTTGGTATCCAAGTTGGACAAGCCATACAGTACGAGTGGTTTAGAAAGGATGGTAATCAATGTAGATACTACAGTCAATGGCGTGACTTTCACCGCCTCCGTTTATATGCGCGTGGTGAGCAGCCTATTCAAAAATATAAGGATGAGCTTGCTGTTGATGGTGATTTGTCTTACATCAACCTTGATTGGACACCTGTTCCAATCATTCCTAAGTTTGTTGACATTGTTGTCAATGGAATGTCAGACCGTCTATTTAAGGTTAAGGCATATGCTCAAGATGGAATGTCTCAGGCAAAGAGAAACAAGTATCAAGATATGATTGAAAGTCAAATGGTTGCCAAAGACCTTTTGATGAACATACAAGAGCAGACAGGTGTAGATCCATTTGTGATGAATCCTGAGGAGCTTCCAAGCACTGATGAAGAGCTATCATTGTACATGAACCTCAACTACAAGCCTGCAATTGAGATTGCAGAAGAAGAGGCTATCAATACCATACTTGATGAGAATCGATATGATAATATTCGTAAGCAGTGTGACTATGACTTAATGACTATTGGTATCGCTGTTGAGAAGCATGAGTTCCTTCCGGGAGCAGGTGTTCAAATCTCATATGTAGACCCTGCAAACATTGTATACAGCTATACTGAAGACCCATACTTTAGAGATTGTTTCTATTGGGGTGAAATTAGAACACTTTCTATAACTGAGCTTTACAAGATTGATCAATCACTCACTCGTGAGGATTTAGAGGAGATTTCAAAATATAGCCAAAGTTGGTATGATTATTATAATGTAGCTCAATTTTATGAAAACAATGTTTTTTACCGTGATACGTGTACTCTTTTATACTTTAATTATAAGAGTACTAAGAAAATTGTTTACAAGAAGAAAATTCTTGATAATGGAAATACTCGAGTAATTGAGAAGGACGAGAACTTCAATCCTCCTGTGGAAATGATGGAGGAAGGTCGCTTCGAAAAGATAGAGAAAACAATTGATGTTTGGTATAATGGTATTATGGTTATGGGTACCAACATCTTGCTTAAGTGGGAGATGGCTGAGAATATGGTAAGGCCAAAGTCAGCTACTCAGCACGCGCTTCCAAACTATGTAGCGGTTGCACCACGTATGTATAAGGGTGTTATTGAATCAATGGTTCGCAGAATGATACCATTCGCTGACCTCATCCAATTGACACACTTGAAGCTTCAGCAAGTCATCTCACGTGTTGTACCTGATGGTGTATTTATAGATGCTGATGGTCTTAATGAAGTTGACTTGGGTACAGGTGCAGCTTATAACCCTGAGGATGCGCTTAGACTATACTTCCAAACAGGTAGTGTTATTGGTCGTAGCTACACACAGGACGGAGAGTTTAATAATGCTCGTGTTCCAATCCAAGAGTTAAATAGTAACTCAGGTGCTGCTAAGACTCAAATGCTTATTGCAAACTACAATCACTATATGGATATGTTGCGTTCAGTAACAGGCCTTAATGAGGCACGAGATGGATCAGACCCTGATCCTCGTGCGTTGATTGGTGTACAGAAGCTTGCAGCACTTAATTCAAACACAGCTACACGTCACATTCTTGAGGGAAGCTTGTATATGTTTAAGTCTATCGCTGAGGCTCTTACATATAGAGTTGCAGATATATTAGAGTATGCTGACTTTAGAGATGACTTTGCTAATAAGATTGGCAAATACAATGTATCTATTTTAAATGAAATTAAAGACCTGTACGTATATGACTTCGGAATTTTCATCGACATCTCTCCAGACGAAGAAGAGAAAGCACAGCTTGAGCAAAACATTCAAATTGCTCTATCTAAAGGTGATATTAACCTTGAGGATGCAATTGATATACGTGAGATTAAAAATCTCAAGTTGGCTAACCAACTCTTAAAACTCAAACGAGTTAAGAAGGAAGAGAAGGAGCAACAGCGTGCAATGCAGGCTCAAGCTATTCAAGCACAACAGCAAGTTCAAATTCAGCAGATGGCTGCCCAAACTGCTATGCAAAAAATTCAACTTGAGACGCAATCTAAAATGCAAATTAAGCAAGCTGAGGTGGCTTTTGAAATTGAGAAGATGAAGAACGAGGCTATGCTCAAGCAGCAATTAATGCAGACTGAGTTTGACATGCAGATGCAGCTCAAGGGTGTTGAGGTTGAGTCTATAGATAAAAGAGAAAAAGAAAGAGAAGATGCTAAAGCTAAGCGTATTAGTCAACAAAACTCAGAGCAATCTAAGTTGATTAATCAGCGAAAGAACAACCTACCACCAATCAGTTTTGAATCCAATGAGGATTCCCTTGATGGCTTTGACTTGGCTGAATTTGAGCCACGTTAAAACAATAAAAAATAATATATAACTTTGTAAAAATTAAATCAAATGGAATTTAAAGTAAAAGAAGTATCAGGAATGGTCGAAAAGAGCGCTGCTCAGATTGAAGATGAATTATTACAGAAGCACGAAGAGAGTCTAAATGACACTATTCCATTAGAAGATAATCCTCCAATTGAAGAGCCACCAATTGAGACTCCTGAGTTAAAAGAAGAAGACGTTCTTTCATATTTGGGTAAAAGATACAATAAGGAAATCAATTCGTTTGACGAGTTGATGGCACAACGAGCAGAGAACGAACCGTTACCTGAAGATGTTGAGGCTTTCCTTAAGTATAAGAAAGAAACAGGGCGTGGCATCCAAGACTACTTGAAACTACAAGAAGACTTTGATTCTATGAATCCTGATAAAATGCTGAAGCAATACTTCATGGCTACAGAGGTTGGTCTCGATGAAGACGACATTGATGCCATGTTGGAAGAGTTTGCTTACGATGAGGATTTAGATGATGACTCACACGTTAAGAAAGCTAAGATTGCTAAGAAAAAGGCTATTGCTAAGGCCAAAGATTATTTTAACTCTGAAAAGGAGAAATATAAGCAACCTCTTGAGTCAAGGGGAAGTTCAATTGCTACTGAAGAGAAAGAAGAATTTGAGGCATATAAACAATACATACAACAAGCTAAAACCCTAGAGGAGGAAAACGGTCGTAAACGCGATTGGTTCCTAAAGAAAACTGACGAGGTGTTTAGTCAAGAATTCAAAGGTTTTGAGTTCAACATTGACGACAAGAAAGTGGTTTTCTCTCCCGGTGACGCAACAGAGCTTAAGAAGCTCCAATCAACTCCAACAAACTTTATTAATAAGTATTTGGATGAGAGCGGAATGGTAAGTGATGCTGCAGGATACCATAGAGCTTTAGCGATCGCAATGAATCCTGAAAAGTTTGCCAAGTTCTTTTATGAGCAGGGTCAGGCTGATGCTACGGACGATGTCACTAAAAAAATTAAAAACGTGAATATGTCTGAGCGCAGAGTACCTGAAGCAATCGTCAAAGGAGGAATGCAAATCCGAGAAGTAAACCCCGGCTCAGGCAAAGGGTTGAAAATCAAAAGTATTAAAAAAATATAAACAATTAAAAAAAGAAAAAAATGTCTTTAAATCCTACACCGGGATATCAGTTGCAGCCGAGTGCTGAGCAAGTCCCATTGTCAACTAACTACATGACAAACTTTGACTTCATGAATCAGTATTTACCTGATACATATGAGAAAGAATTTGAGCGTTACGGAAACCGTACCGTTGCATCTTTCTTACGTATGGTAGGTGCTGAGATGCCGTCTATCTCTGACCAAATCAAATGGGCAGAACAAGGCCGTCTTCACACGAAGTACACTAAAGTTGTTTCTACTGTACTAACAGGTGCTAACAGCGCTGTATTTACAGTTAACGACTTGAACGTATCAGGTATCGCTATCCGCGAAGGTCAAACTGTTATGATTACACCAAACGTAGCAGGTCCTTCACAAAACAAGGGTATTGTTACTGCTGTTAACACTGCTACTGACCAATTTACAGTTGCTTTCTATGAGGCAGCAGGCTTCACTAACGGTTCTGCAGTTAACGAATTTACTGTATTTGTTTACGGTTCTGAGTTCAAGAAAGGTACTACAGGTATGATTGGTTCATTGGAAGCTGAAGATGAAATCTTCTCTAACAGCCCAATCATTATCAAAGATAAGTACGCCGTTTCAGGTTCTGACATGGCTCAGATTGGTTGGATTGAAGTAACTACTGAGAATGGTGCTACAGGATACCTTTGGTATTTGAAGTCTGAGCATGAGACTCGTCTACGTTTTGAAGACTACTTAGAGACTTCTATGTTAGAAGCTGTTCCTGCTGAATCAGGTTCAGGTGCTGCTAACGCAGGTGTTAACCCAACTTATGGCAACAAAGGTTCTGAGGGTGTATTCTACGTAGTAAACTCTCGTGGTAACGTATGGGGAGGTGGTAACCCAACTACATTGGGTGACTTCGACACAATCATCTCTCGTCTTGATAAGCAAGGCTCTATCGAAGAGAACGTATTGTTCTTAAATCGTGAGTTTAGCTTTGACGTTGATGACATGTTGGCTTCTCAAAACAGCTACGGTGCTGCAGGTACATCTTACGGTTTGTTTGATAACGACCGCGATATGGCCTTGAACCTTGGGTTCACAGGTTTCCGCCGTGGTTATGACTTCTACAAGACAGATTGGAAATACCTAAACGACCCAACTATGCGTGGTGGTTTGACCGCATCTGCTACAGGAACTAGTACATCTAACGTAATCACAGGTCTTCTTGTACCTGCAGGTTCAACTACTGTATACGACCAAATCCTTGGTAAGAACGCTAAGCGTCCATTCTTACACGTGCGTTACCGCGCTTCTGAGACTGAAGACCGCCGTTACAAAACTTGGATTACAGGTTCTGCCGGTGGTGCTGCTACAAGCGACCTAGATGCAATGGAAGTAAACTTCTTATCTGAGCGTGCTGTATGTACCTTGGGTGCGAATAACTTCGTATTGTTCCGCTACGGAGCATAATCTTAGGATTAAAATAGGGAGTGTCTTCAAAGACACTCCCTTATTTTTATTGTAAACTTTAATTATATTATATCTTATGTCAAAAAAAGGAAAGTTGGCTGCTGCCGACAGAGTCTATAGACTCAAGAATGATAAGGCGCCATTGTCTTATATGTTATCAGCTCGTAATACTCATCGTTCACCACTTCTTTGGTACGATGAAGAGTTGAATCAGAATCGCCCACTGCGATATGCAATAAACCAAAAAAGCCCATTTGAGGATGAGCAGGACGGAAATCCTGTTATTCAGGCAATCATATTTGAGAACGGCTTTTTAAGCGTTCCAAAAAACAACCCTGTACTTCAGGAGTTCTTGCACTACCATCCACAGAATGGTCTTGTATTTGAAGAGGTTAACAACGAGCGTGACGCACAGCAAGAGGTAGAATACCTAACTGCTGAGGTTGACGCCTTGATTAAGGCCCGTGAGCTTTCAATCGAAGAGCTTGAGACGGTTTATCGTGTGTTATTCAATAAGGACGTAAGTCGTGTTACAACAGCCGAGATGAAAAGAGATGTGCTTATCTATGCACGTAACTACCCCGGTAGTTTCTTGGATGCGTTAGATGACCCAATGCTTCGCCTTCAATCGCAGGTACACATATTCTTTGATATGGGGTTACTTGGATTCCGAAACGGAAACAAAGAGGTTTGGTATAGCACACCAACCAACAAGAAAAAAATGCTAAATATTCCTTACGGTGAAGATCCATATGTACTTGTTTCTATGTATCTAAAAAGCGATGAAGGACTAGAAGCATTAAAAATGTTAGAACATCATTTGCAGAATGCATAAATAATGTTATATTTGTAATGTTGTTTTAGAGTTTATGCTCATTTTGTTTGTTTGATAAAGGTGTCCTAGTGGCACCTTTATTTTTTTGTATCTTTGTGAAAAGATATTTCAATGATTAACTCAGTAAGAAACACCGTATTGTCAGTTCTTAATAAGAACAACTACGGTTATATCTCTCCCTCTGACTTTAACTTGTTTGCACAGCAGGCGCAGATGGAGATTTATGAAGAGTACTACAGTAGCTATAATAAGACCATAAACGCAGAGAATGCAAGGGTATCAGGAACTGAGTACGCCGACATCGAGAATCCCATAGCTGAGGTCTTAGAAGGCTTTTTGCGAAATGATACTCTTCTTCAAGTTGCACCTACAACAAACCAATACTACGTGCCATCTTTAATTACAACAGGTTACAACTTCTACATGATTAGTAGACTGACTTGTTTTAATGGTACCACAAGATTAGGGGATGCTGAGAAGGTTGCTAACGCACGTCTATATATGTTGTTGGACTCAATGCTTACAGCTCCAACTACAAAATATCCATCTTATATTATTGAAGAAGATATCATTACAGTTTATCCTGATACCATTAATGGTGTATCATCATTGAAGTGCTCATACTTTAGGTTGCCTTTAGACCCTAAGTGGACATACATAAACTTACCTAACGGAGAGCCTGCGTTTGACCAATCACAGCCGGACTACCAAGACTTTGAGCTTCCATTTGAAGATGAATATAAGTTAGTTATGAAGATTCTTCAATACTGTGGTATGTCAATCAGAGAGATTCAAGTTGCGCAATATGGTATTCAACAAGAGCAGGCCGAGAACCCTGCATTTAGCACACAACAATAATAGACCATGGCATATATTTCACAGTATCAGTACTACGAGAATGGTGGTAATCAGCCTGAAGACGCCAATTGGGGGTCATATCAGTACGTAAGTCTACACGACATTGTCAATAACTTTTTGTTGATGTACTCAGGCAACCATTCATTAGTAAATAATGAGGAGCGTTACAAAATCATCTTTCACGCAAAACGTGCAGTTCAAGAATTGAATTATGATGCGTTTAAAGAAATTAAAGTACTTCAGCTTACAGTGTGTGACCAACTAAGGTTCGTTCTACCTTCTGACTACGTCAATTGGGTGCGTATCTCTCTATATAAGGACGGTGTTATTAGACCGATGACTGAGAATATTCAGGTTCAGTCTGCAAAGGCATATCTTCAGGACAATGACTGCAGAATTTTATTTGACCAAAACGGGAATGCACTTGAGCCACAATATTCTGAGCTTGACTTTGACCGTATTACAGGGACTCAAAAGAGTATTTACTTAAATCCCGGAAATCAATTTGATGGTCAGCAGGGTTGGTGTTATGAGGGGGCTTGGTATTTTGAGGCAGGAATTGGAGCTAGATATGGTTTAAATACAGAGACAGCTAATAGAAATCCAACATTTACCATTGATAAGAAGTCAGGAGTTATTAACTTTAGCTCGCATATGTCAGGTGAATCTGTTATCCTTGAGTACATATCAGATGGTATGGAGAATGGTGACGACAGCTTGATAACTGTAAACAAGTTATTTGAGAAGTATGTGTACGCATATATTCAGTATGAAATACTAAACTCAAAACTTGGTGTGCAAGAGTATGTTGTAATGAGAGCTAGAAAAGAAAAATCAGCTCTTTTGCGCAATGCAAAAATTAGATTGAGCAATATTCATCCGGGGCGTTTGTTAATGAACTTACGTGGTCAGAATAAGTGGATAAAGTAGTATGACAAAAATTACGAGAAACTTTACTGCGGGTAAAATGAATAAGATCGTTGATGAACGACTTATTCCTAATGGCCAATATATTGACGCATTGAATGTGCGTATGGGTTCAACTGAGCTTAGTGAGATTGGTGCCATTGAAAACACAAAGGGTAACTTAAAAATTACCACATTGGTTTACATTGATGGCACACCGCTAAGTGGCGATGCTCGAACAATTGGTGCGTTTGAGGATGGAGCTAATGAAACCATTTATTGGTTTGTGCACGACTCAAACTTTCCCGTTGGAGCAACCGGCAAACTTGACTTGATTGTCTCATTAAACGTACTCACCAACATACTAACGTACCACGTTATTAGTATTGATGATAGTGGAGGTGTTGACACTACTTTGAACTTTAATGAGAAGTATGTGATAACAGCTGTTAATAAGATTGATGAACTGCTATTTTTCTCTGACGACTACAACGCGCCACGCGTAATTAACGTTACAAAGAACTATGCTAACCCTGTTGGTAACATAGACCAATTTACAAATGAGGCTACGCTTGTAATTAAGAAGCCACCTGTTGAGGCACCTGAGATTCAGTTGACAAATGTGCCGGGACAAGAGAACTTCTTGACTGAGCGCTTCATTTGCTTTGCATATCGCTACAGATATGAGAACAATGAGTACTCAGCAATCTCTCAGTTTACTGAGCCTGCATTTATACCTGATCCATTTGAGTTTGCTACTGATAGCTTTTTGAACAACGGGATGGTCAACTCATTTAACTCTGTGATAATTACATACAACACAGGTGGGCCATTAGTTGTTGGTGTTGACTTGCTATTTAAAGAGATGGAGAGTAACGTCATTAGAGTCATTGAGAAGCTTGATAAGTCAACCCTTGGTTTAATAGACAACACTGATTACACCTATAACTTTACAAACAGCAAGATATTTACAGTTCTTCCCGAGTCAGAGATACTAAGGCTATATGATAATGTTCCATTATTAGCTAAAGCTCAGACTATTATGGGAAATCGTATAATGTACGGGAACTATTTAGAAGGATATGATTTACTTGATAAATTTGGAAATGCGGTAAGATTTGAGTATTACACCACATTATTTAGCGAGAATATTGGTCTTACTGAGATACCTAACTCATTAGCTAATGGTAATTACAACATAGATGGCGCTGAGACTATTTCTAACGCTGTTTTAGATATTGACCTAGCAGGAATACCATTGACAGAGGGATCGTCCATTACAATTGATTTTTCACTTATTCACTCATCATTCACAGGAAGTACTCCATTTCCAACTCAAACTAACTCAAATGTTAGTGTATCGTTCACGTATTATTTACCAACGACATTTGCATCTGTGTTTGACATGGTATCAGATGTATCTTTTCAAGAGGCAGTTGGCCTAGTAACAAATATTCAGACAATGCCAAACGCATGTTTGGGTACTACGCTATCAGATGCATTTAACTGTGCAATGATACAGAACTTGAATACTTATACTAAATATACGAGTGGTATAAATATAGCAAACTTATTGACATCAGCAATAGGAACAATTGGAAGTGATGTCGTTTCATTTCAATTTCCTGCTGTTGCATACGTAGATAATACAACTACTCCAACGTATACTGTTTACGAGTATATGAAGATAAGCACAGCTGAATGTTCATTTCAATCTATATCTCAAAACCAAAGTTTGCATAGCAATCGTGATTATGAGGTTGGTATTGTATATATGGATGAGTATAATAGATCTACAACTACATTGGTCAGTCAATTAAATACTGAGCACGTGCCATGTGGAAATTCAGATACTAAAAATAGGATAGTCGTTACTATACCTGTTTCACAAGTTGCTCCATATTGGGCTACACGATATAAGTTTGTGATTAAGGCAGATAGAGATACTTATGAGACAATTTATAGTAACATATTTTTTGTTGACCCCTTAACAGGTTATGCTTATTTTTTATTGGAAGGAGAGAATACTCGAAAAGTAAATGTAGGCGACAGATTAATTGTAAAAAGAGATTCTGCGGGGCCTGTTGACAATTGTGCCTATGCTACAATATTAGAAAAAGAAGCTAAACCCAAAGACTTTTTGACTATACCAAGTTCTGTGACGGGTGTAAATATTCCCGTTCCGTCAGGTGTATATATAAAAATAAAAGCCAATGATTTTAATGCATCATTTACTGAGGATTCTTTTATAACAAATGGCAATATAACAGAAGTTTCAAGCACTCAGGGGCAATCTCCAATTGTTAATTATCCGATGAATTTAGAAAATTTACCGGGCCCTTATATTGATTATGATGTTCCTCAGGGTACAATTATTAAAATGACTTTTAAATTTAAAAGAGGAGAAGATGGAGATGGGGGCAACATTTGTGAGGCAAGAATATATACTTTAGAAAAAACAATTACTTCTCAAGCAAATTACGCCAATATGTACGATTGGTTTGTTGGAGATAACATTGCCAATTTGTTAGATGATGGAACTTCTTATGTTGGTGGTACAGGTAACTGTGCAATACAAAATATATTTATACCAACATTAGGTACTGCTCCGTTACCCATTGGTAATGAATGTCAAAACTATTATAATTTTTTTAGATATCCAATTAGTAACTTTTTAGGATTATCAGTTAGTGGAACACATGCTTGCGGAAGCGGTAATAAAAGAAAATCTTCATTAGAAGTTAATTTCGAAGTGCTTAGAACTGAATCAACATTTGTTTTTGAAACTGAGTCTGCAGATACTTTGCCTGATGTTTTCTTTGAAAACAACTTGTCTTTTGAAATCAACGCACAGGGCGAGCATCAAGGCAACATCATGAACCAAAACTTTGCATTAGGGTCTCCTGCTGTCATTGACACAGGATTCTTTAACTGTTACGCATTTGGTAATGGTGTTGAGAGTTACAAGATTCGTGACTCAATCGTTGGTAATTTTATCACATTGGGCAACCGTGTGACAAGTATTGCTGCAGAAGATTACCAAGCTGTCAGAAGATATGCTGATATGACCTACAGTGGTATTTACAATAACGAGAGCAACGTAAATAAACTCAATGAGTTCAACCTTGGTCTACTTAACTTTAAACAACTAGAGCGCTCATTTGGACCTATCTATATTCTTGATGCACGTCAGACTGATGTGCTTGTTTTACAAGAAGACAAGATTTCATACGTATTAGCTGAAAAGAATTTATTATCTGATGCCGGAGCAGGTGGTGCACTCACCTCTGTGCCTGAAGTATTGGGCACTCAAATTGCACGTGTAGAGAAGTTTGGTATCTCATTTAACCCTGAGAGTTACATACAATGGGGCATGAACCGATTCTTTACCGACGTTAAGCGTGGTGCAGTATTGAACATACAAGATAATGAGACAGGCCTTGGTCAATTAAAAGTCATCTCTGATATGGGGATGGGGTCTTGGTTTAGAGATTTATTTATAGATGATTTTGGAACTCAAAAGCTAGGTGCATGGGACCCGTACTTAGATGAGTACGTATTGAGCTCTAATGATCAACCTATCCCAACTGTAACTGAGTGCATATCATGTGGTATCACTCAAGAGTTTACGGTCACAGATGCTGAGAGAATTACTGAGTATTGTGTAAATGTAGGAGACATTGTCGGGGATGTGGATATCGTATACAATGTAACAAGCATTGGTATAGGTGTAGATTTTGAAGTGTCCGCTAATTACAACGGAACTCCATATACTACAGGCCCTACTTCTGTTGATGGCGTATTGACTATTGATAAAGACAGCAATTCTGCAGATACAGTTGAGATACAAATCACTACAACAGGAGCTATTGTAATCGAGGTTACGGTAAATTGCCCAACGGCTAATGAGCTTACTATTGTTGAGGTTGTGCTTACGGCTAACTCAGATGCAGGTCAGAGCATTTATCCTCAGTGGAGGTATACTGACGGAGCGTACACAGGTTCGCTTCAAAGCTCACTTGTAATATTTGCATCAGGGACTAACCCTGTGGTATCAAGATACAACTCAGTTGTTGGTCTTCAAGGATCAGCAAGCATACCAACGAATGGCAGTACTGTTCGTATGGCGTCAAATAAGTTTGCTTTTGCAAATTACAACTTTGATGTACTTCAAGACAAGTTCAGATATTTAAGAACTAATACCACATACCTAAACAACACTGTTGATATTAACGCATTAGTTGCAGCAGCATCAGTAGGCACAACTGCCGGTGGTGGTACATACTACTACGCAGACATTCCCGCAGGAAGTACAGGCGACTACTTGTATTTAGTTTGGGATTTCAGAAACGTGCACGAAGTGCCTCTTTGTTGGTCTGAGAACCCGCTTGATGTTGACTACGTATGCTGTGACTGCGACCCTTGTGATAGTCCTTGCAGAGAGTGGTCATTACAGAACGTGGGAGAGGGAACGGCAACAGTTAATTACACTAACTGTGAAGGAGATGCTTCTGTAGCAACTATACCTGAAGGGGCAACTCAAATTATATGTGGTCTTGCATCAGTAGCCCCATTAGTAATATCAGGAGGAGTAATCATAACAGTATCGCAGGAATGCGGATGTAGATAATAAAATTAATTAATATGCCATACTACTTAGACGCACCATCATTATCATTAGCCACAGCCGTATATACTGACGCAGCGCTTAGCATATGTGCTGCTGATGGCGTGTATTCTGACGGTACAATAACACGCATCCAAACATCATGTGTATTAGGACCTGAAAAGTTCTGTCCATCTTGCGGTGAGGATTGCGGTATTAGCTTAGATGAATTAAAAGTAACTAGCGGTGTATATTTATCAACTATTGATTTAGGTAATGATCCCGGAGATACAGGTGCTATCATCGTTAGCTTTGAGCCTTTAAGTTTTCCAAATGGATTTAAGGCTGTGTACGATGGTGTTACTTATAATACCTTTAGCTCTCCTATATATGGGCATATGACTGCACCATCAGGACTCACAAACTATATGGGAGACCAAGATGATGACTGCGGAATTTCCACATCAAGCTTTATTCTAGATAACTACGATTGGGATAACGCAACTAATACGTATGTGTATAATGGAACTACGTCAGCGGTCAGTGCGCTAGCATCTCAACTTAACTTAACAGTTAACCCTCCGGGAGTATGCATAATGGTTATACCAAAAGTTGGTCTTAATCCATCATCTTTAGATATAACCATAGAATCTCCTTGCGGTGCTAACTTTGGTCTAGATGTAAGCTGTCCAACACCTTTGTTCCCCACATACACAAGTCAGGTTGCCCCAACAGAAGAGATTGTTTGCGAGTATGACGACAACCTTATATACTATAACTATCCCGTAAATGGTAATGGTGTAACCCTTGGCCTGTTCGATTGGATTTTCTTAGATTCTGTTGGAGAGATTATTGCTGCTGATGGATACTACCATGCGCCTACAATGCTTCCGGGAGTCTATGATTGGTTCTTGGTGCAAAATGGCATCATTATTCAGATGGGGCAATGTTCATACAATGCATACGTGATTACACGCTGCGCAGATGGATTCTCTCTAGTTGCTGACTCAAGCGTTGGTATTGTTAATATCGGAGACTTTGTTACAATATCAGACCCACTTTATGCTGCTTGCGTATGGGAGGTAACTAGTCAGACATTTATAACGCCAACGGTAACAATAAATTTAATTACCCCTTATACAAGCTGTGAAGAGGTATGTGTACTATACAGTGTTGACAACATGACGGGCTCATCTGTAACGGCAAGCTACACTGACTGCGCCGGATTGCCACAAACGCAAGTTGTTGCGGCCTACACAATTGAGTATATTTGTGCTAGAGTTGGAAGCATTACAATACCGGGGACGCCGGCAGGAGTAATTGTGACACTAGATTCATGTGACTGCGGATTTTAAGATATGGAATATACACTAACATATAGCGAAACATCGGAAGGTTGGCCATCGTTCTACTCATTCATACCTGATTGGATGATTGGAATGAACAATTACTTTTACACATTTAAAGGTGGTAACCTATACCGACACAATGTCAATGCCCTTAGAAATAATTTCTATGGCGTTCAGTACAATTCAAAAATGACTAGCGTGTTCAATGAATCACCATTGGAAAATTTGTTATTCAAAACGTTAGCACTTCAAGGAGATGATTCTTGGGAAGCTCTTACAATTGAGACAGATATTCAAAATAGTGGATACATTGAGAAAGCTTGGTTTGAGAAGAAGGAGCAGGTCTACTTTGCGTTCATTCGTAATGAAGGTGATATTCCTGCAGGTACTGATGAGTACGCACTGCGATCACTTAATGGAATAGGTAGAAGTCAGGTTGTTACCCCGCCTATTGCAGGAGTAATACAGGTTCAGTTCTCTATAAACCCATTGATTCAGATTGGGTCTATAGCTAGTGTAGGCGACTACCTCTACTATGCCCTTCCTCCAACATACGGTACTCCTGTATTGTGTGGTCAGATAACCAATATTGTTCAAAACTACCCCGCAGGTGATAACTATTTTATTGTAGACACTACAGTTACAGGAGGTTCAGTTCCTCCTATTCAAAACGCATATTTCTTATACATCAAGAACTCAGTTGCTGAATCTCATGGGGTATTAGGACATTACTGTTTGTTTACTTTAGAAAACGACAATACGGCAAAAGTTGAGCTATTTGCTGTTGAATCAGATGTTATGAAGAGTTTCCCTTAAAAAACTTATCTTTGTATAATATAAAAAATAATTGAAATGTTAGGATTCGCAGCAATAGCAGCAATAGGTGGCGCTGTATCATCAGCCTTAACCACAGGCTTCTCAATTGGAGATATGCGCAAAATGAGAAAGCTCCAAAAGGAGTCTGACGCTGATGCTTTAAAATTCAGACAAGAAGCTGATAAATTCTTAGAAGTAAACGTCTATGACCAACTTGGTATTCAAATGAAACCATACGAGTTAGAGCGTGAGGCATTGGCATCTGTAGGCGCACAATCAATTGAGGCAGGTCGTGAAAGCGAGCGTGGTGTTGCGGCAACTGCAGGGCGAGTTTTTGCCGGATACTCAGATGCAATTAGAGATATCCAAACACGCCAAGGCCAAGAGATGGCTGACCTTGAGAAGCTATCAGCTGCTGAGGACTCAAGACTTAAAGATATAAAAACACAGTTGGCTTTAGATGAAGCTGAGGGTGCACAACAGGCATCAGCAATGTACGAAGAGCGTGCACAGCAAGCTAAGAAGAATGCTATTAAAGGTGGTGTTAGTTTACTTGGTCAAGCTGCTAAACTACCTGCTTTATATGGTGCAGATAGAGCTGCTGAGCAAGCTGCATTTGGTAGTCTAAATCTAAATGCTGATCAATTAAAGTCATTAGGAAATATAAACTATGAAGGATTTGGTACCGCAGAGCAATCTGTTACAATGCCACAAATGGGACCTATGAATGCTGCTGAAAGCGCTATTCTTCCAACTGCTGTATCTAACTTTGACCCTAAATCTATAAGTCAAATGACATCAAAACAATACAAACAATTTGTTGAATCGTTAACTCTTCAGCAAAAACAACAGCTATTTGGTAGTAAACAATTTAATGATTTGTATCAACAAGCTTTAAAATCAAATAAATTTGACTTAAACTTCTTTGGACTATAAGACATGGCTAAGACATACTATAAGTTTGCGGAACGCAGTGCTGAGTCACAAATTAATTGGGCTGAGGTAGGGAAGAATGTAACGGATATGCTCAACACTGAGGCATCAATCCGTGAAGAAAAGAAAGCTGCAATTGATGAGGCATCTCGCCAATACGGTGAGGTGTTATCAAATGCACCTACGGGGGATTTTAAGGCTGCCAATGAGTGGACCTTAGACTTTGCTAATGACGCAGCACAAGCTCGTTTAATGCAGGATAGATTACTCAAGAGTGGTCGACTAAGTGTTCGTGACTACACAGTTCAGAGACAGAACTTGGGTGACAATACAAATCAAATGTTTGCCATATCAAAAGAATACCAAGAAAAATATAAAGAGGTAGCTGCTAGATATGAAAAAGGAGAGTCTCAAGAATTTGAGGCTTGGCTTATGGAGCAAGAAGAAGGTCTTAGTAACTTCACTAATACCAAGGCGTACATCAACCCTACCAATGGTCAGGTGAGTATTGCTAAGATGGTGAAGAAAGTTGGGGCTGACGGTAAAGAAGTGATGATGATGGATGAAAATCCTGACAACTACGTTACTGTAAACCAATTACGCAATCGAATGAATGTTAGGCTTGATAAGTATAACTATGTTGGAGCTGTTGGTGGTCAAGTTGAGGCATTGGGTGATGTCTTAAAGACAAGTGTCACCAAGTTAAAAGGTGCATATCGTATGCTTAGAATCGATGAGATGACTGACCCTACGTTAAGAACTAGACTGAGCGATGAGGATCAACAGACATTAACTGCTTATCAAGAGTGGGAAAGTAATATGATTAAAGCCGAACTTTCTAACCCATTCAATCAACTTAGTATATTGACAGATGCTGTTGATAAAATTCCGGGAACAAATGAATACTACACGTTTACGTATAATTCTGAATTAGCCAAAACTAATCCTAAATATATTTTTATTGAAGATGATGGGTCAGGTATGACTAAACCAAAGTTTACTGAAGAGCAAACAAAAGTTGCTACTGACTTCCTTCGTACACAAACGCGTAATGCTGTAGACCAACAAACAAAGACTGATCTTCAAGCTGAGCCTTCTATTCAGTACGCACCTAACTATGGTGGTAGAGGGGGTGGTGATGATATAAAAACAGATAAGGTTTCTTATTACGAGAAGGCGAACAATGCCATGAGAACAGGTAACCTAGGCGCTTTGAATACTACAGACTACAGTTTCTATTTTGATAAAACAGGAGGAAAGAACGTAATGTATGTGGCATCAGGTGGAAATGTTAAATATGCAGACAAGCCTGATAAATTTAAGAAAGTTACAAATGCTGATGACTTAGCTTCATACCTAGATGGTATTGATCAAAAGCAAGCTCAAGAAGTTTACAAAGAAGGTAAAAATCAATTTAAAGATATCCATGGATTTACATTGTTTGGAGCTTACATACCTAAGGATTTAACAATGAGCCAAGACGCTTTATATAGCTCTTCAACATACACTGATGAGGAGAGAGAAAAAAGAACAGGTCAAGCTTCATCAGGTAGTAGTAAATCATCAGGAGGCAAATCTAACACTCAGACTGAAGCAGACAAGCTATTACAAGGCGACGGAAATTAATCTAAAAATAGTAACTTTACGTTATGAATGATAAGCTACAACAGTTATACGATTTGTATAAGCAGAAGGGTATTATAAGTACTACAGACTTCAATACATTTGCATCAGCAAGTGATGATCAAAGACAAAAGCTGTATGACCTAGGTGTACAAAAAGGTCTATTCAACACAACTGATTACAATACATTTAACACTGCTTGGGGCGGTTCTAAACAAGAACCTTTAAAAAAAAAAGACTCTACCGTATTGGAATCCAAATCGGAAAAACCTACTTCGGGTTCTTCTTCTCGAAGATTTGAAGGCGTTACTGAAGAGCCTATTTCACAAAAGAAAGTCAGAACTGACGACTACATAGATCAGGTTCAGAATGCAAAGAAACAGCCTAAGCAGACAAAAACTGTAGTAGCTAATACTTTTGTACCAAACGCTAAAGAAGAAACAGTTGATGTATTAACAACTGATGAGGCCAATGAAATGATGGCCGAAGATTTTGGTAAAAAAGAGTTTGAGCTTTACTCCAAGATATCAGATATTGACCCAAATATTTTTGGCAGTGGTAAAGAAAGCACTGTTGATTATTTAAACAATAAGTTTAAAGGGAGTGGTTTTGTGTTTGAAAAAGGAGTTACAGGAGAATCAGGAAATTCTATTGTAATAAAGAGCACATTAAATGATGGATTTGGAACAGTCGTTAATGAGAAGGTAGTTGAACTACCTACTGAGCGCGCACTAAGTATAGGTGGCTTTAACGAGGAAGAAGCTAAAAATGCTCAAAAGGAGATATCTGACTTCATGAATCAAGCGTTTCTTAAGAAATCTGAAAAAGAATTCTTGAATGAAGATGTAAAAGATTATGGTCAGCTTGTTAAATTAGCCGTTACCAATCCACAAAAATATGGCGAGAGCTTTTTGAATCAATACGATACGGAGAAGTGGATTGATAGGCAATACATTGACTTAGTTACTGAAGGGAAAAGTATTAAGAGAGAGCAACAGTTATTAGAGCAAGAGATTAAAGCATACGAAAACTCAGGTGTTTTTAACGAAGAGACTGAGCGAATGATAAAAGGTAGGGCTGCAAACTTACAAAACCAAGTTACAGCCAATACTCAGAAGTATGAGGAGATAAAAGATATAACTGCTAAGCTTCCACAAGCGGCAGCAGTATACTTTCAGAAAAAAGAAAAAGAAGGTAATCTAGCAGGACTTGTTTCAGGATCATTCTTTGGTGGTTTACTTAATCCAAGTAAAATGCTCATCACTACCGCTGCTGATGTAGTACCACTACTTGTTCCTTCTGAAGCAATGATACCTGAAGTGCAGCAAGTAAGATTAAAAGCAGCAGGAATGACTGATGCTCAAATAAAAGACTACGCTGCAAAACAACTTCGTAAAGGAGTTGTCAAAGATGCATTAAAAGCAGTAGACGATTTAGTTAGCTTTGGAACTACTGAAGAATATGTACAATCAGGAGATAGAAATGACCTTGAAAAAGTTGCAAGTTTTTTAGCTGAAAGTATAGGTACCGCTTTTTCTGCAGGTGGTAACAAGGCACTTCAATCAATCGCTTTCTTTTCACAATCATATAATGCCATTGAGGAGGAAATGAACTCACCTGAGTTTGATGGACTAACTCAAATGGAGAAGAAATTAATGTCTGTACCTTATGGTCTAGTCATTGGTCAGCTTGACAAATTAGGATTTAACATTTCAAAGAATGTTGCCAAAAGCCCCCTATTTAACAAGTTAGTAACAAATACAATTGCTAGAGCATTTACATCTGTTCCTAAGGACGCATCTATTGACGTGATGCAAAAAGCTATTGAGAGCAGTCTTACTGCTACAATGGCTAGAGCAGGACTCAATATTGTAGGAGGTTCATTGGTTGAAGGTACTACTGAAGGAACTCAGTCATTGGCTGAGTATACAATGAAAAATATATATAACAATGTAGTTGCCGATAAGGATGTATTCCAAAATGTTCCTGACATCACTACAAAAGAGGGCTTTGACAAGGCATTGTCTGCTGCGGGTGAAGAGTTCTATTATGGAGCTTTAGGTGGTGCCATTATGGGAGCGGGAGGGACTGCTATTGAATCATTGACAAAAGGATTCAATAAAGGAGAAAAAGAGTTTGACTTTTTTGAAAAAGTAATCAACGATCCAAATCTAAGAGCTCTTATTCAAACAGATATTAAGACCAAGATTACATCAGGAGAACTTACAAAGGCTGAGGCCTATGAGCAGATTGATGCCATAAATAAGTCAGTATCTATATTAAATTCAATGCCTAGTGAATTGCCTGTTGAGAGCAAGAGAGAGGCTTACAATTTAATATTAGAGAGAAATAAGATTGAGAAACAAATTGAAGGGAAAGACCCTAACCTTGTCGCTGCTCAGACAGAGCGCGTAAAAGAGATTAACGAAC
>TARA_R110000822_G_scaffold227017_2_pt1 | contig 26851 bp, 36 predicted proteins | sample TARA_R110000822 | Tara Oceans TARA_R110000822 (sample SAMEA4397666) | marine metagenome | biome: Polar Biome; feature: [SRF] surface water layer (ENVO:00010504); material: water (ENVO:00002006), including particulate matter (ENVO:01000060) such as... | depth 5 m | reverse complement strand
AACACCAGAGAAATCTAATGTAGAGAAGTTGATTGTATCATCTGGGTTAGTTGTAGTAGTAATACTTGTATAAGCTATTCTCTTGTAAGAACCACTAACTTGCTCTACCCTAATAGTACCACCTGGACTAAGAACATCAGAAGGTATAGTCTCATCAAATACTATTGAAGTAACTGATGCTCCCACTTCTGCACTAGTAATAGACAGTTGGTCTAGTTGGAAATCGTTTCCTGTATTAGGAGCAGAAATAACATAGTCACCAATTACAGTGTTGTTTACTGTATAGGTAACATTGTTAGGAGGAGTATTAGTAGTGTTAGTTAAATCAACTACTTTATCATTCTGTGTTAAATCATCTGCACCAATACCTACGCCATAAGCACCTAATATTGCAGAACCAGTAGAAGCTCCTACAAAAGGTAGAGATATGTTTCTTGCTGTTACTGCTCCAGAAGTTCCTGTAGCACCGTTGGTTGCGTTAGTTACTGTTTGTGCACTTGGAACAACACCAGTTAGTAATTGAATCCATATATTAGTAGCTGAACCACTTGCAGTATCATCAACAGCTAATAATTGTCCTGTACCGCCTGTCCATGCAATAGGAGTACCTTGAGCCCATATTCCTGAAGCTAAATCAGTGACAGCTATTTGATGTGTAATACCTCTAAAAATATCTCCAGGAAGACCATAAATAATCTGATCAGCATCCCTAGCTGGAGTGTCTACGCCAATTCCCGCAACCCTTGTTTGGATCCATTTAGCTCTTTCGTAAAAGTTGTTTTTAGTCTGCGCTCCAAGTTCCCAATCAGAATAGTAAAATTCATTAACTGTGTTACCATCTGCGTCAATACCTGTATAGCCTTCAACATCATTAACAATATCATCCCATCCTGCAATAGTTCCTTCTGCTGTTTGGTTGTTGTTGTCTATGTTTGCTGTAAGTGCTAATACGTTGTTACCTCTGTTAGTACCGCCTCCAATAAAGAACTCAGTGTAAACTGTTGCAAGTTCTCTTTGTGTACCTAATAATTTCCTACCATCAATATCAGCTCCAGCATCTCTTACTTGTATAAGAAATCTATGCGAAGTAGAAGAAGCAGTATCTTTTACTGCTGCAATCATTTTAGGTTCGTTCCAGAAATCATTAACAATTCTAGCTCCATTCTGGATAACTTGAATGTTGTCTGAGTTACCAAATACTTGAATACCATCAAATATCTCAGCACCTCCTGCTTGAGTAAGTGAACCATCATAAACGTGTTCAGTATCTGCTGGTAATAAATTACACCCGTTTAATAACGTGATGTTTGTATCTGCCCCACCTCTATCAGAAGGAGTTTTATCGATGATGGATAATTCATCATCACCTGAATCTTGCTCATCATCTGCAAAATCTTGTAATGCCCTGTGGAGCTCAATTGTTGTTGCATACGAAGGAGATGTGCCAGCGTGGGCGTCACCTATGTATCTTACATCAAGTGCTCCACCATTTCTGGTAATGCTCCAGTCTGCTGCTGTAAATGCCATAATTAATTGTTTTTATTTAGTTGTTTATATGTATGTTAAATTTAATCTATTAGTCCAGTCTGGCTCTAGGTTTGTAACTCCTTGGGCAAATGTCTCTACACCATTGTTATATTTTTTAATTATAGGAGTAGTGTTTAATAAGTATCCACTATAAATATCTGATACTTCTACATCTGATCTATAACTTGCTAATGTATTTCCTATAATATATCCTGAATCATTATTTAATGCTGATATATTATCAGATGGCTGTAAGTAAACTTCATCATTTACAAACTGAGAAACATTTGATCCTACTACTGTATAATTTACATTATTTAGTAAATCAGATACATTATCTCCTGGCTGTACTGATGTTGCAGCTAAGTCACCTTCAGCTCCACTAGCATAGTCAGATTCATTAAAGTCAGTTATATTAGCCTTTATATGAGTATGTCCAATATTTGACTTTCCAGACAATGCAGTTATTGTTGCATTGCTTATAGGCTTATCTATATCAGAAGTGTTATTAACTTGATCTAATCCTACTTGAGTCTTTGTAACTGAATGAGGATTGTCTAGTCTTAACTTATGATCATCTATTGATGTAGTATTTTCAGATATTAAAGAATTAACATTTTCTAATTCCTGATCAACTAACTCCCTACTATGCCTCCATACTCCAGTTTTATAAATGTACCATCCAGGTGGATAGTATGTTCCACCTAATGTTCCTGGCAGCCATTTAGTACCCTGAGAATTAATTACAAATGCAATTGTATCAGGATCAACTCCTACCGGAAGTTCTGTATATACTTCAACAACAATATAATTACCACTACCTGCAACAGAACCATTAACTGCTCTAGGAATACCCTCATTATCATATATATAGATCTTTTTAGTATCTATTGCTACATAGGTTGATCCTGGAATAGCCCTAGCATTCTTAGCAATATCAAGTCCATAAAATTGATTCCTAGTTAATATCATTTTTTGCTAAGGTAATACATTATGATGCTCATAGCAATTATGAGCATCATACAGATTTGTTATACTTGTTTATTCTTTACCGATCCAAATCTCTCGACTAGAGTAATACCTAGTAAACTAGATCCTGCCCCTATAAGAGTCCACCATATTTCTAACGGGAACTTATAACCTAACTCTTCTACTGAAAAGATAGATATGCCTATTCCTATAAAGAAATAAACACCTGCCATGATAAGTGATGCGTTTATTAGTTTTATACCTAAAGCTCTTTTTGAGCTTTCCTTTCCGTCTACATCTTTTTTAACATTGCTTTCTACTGACATATTTATTTTATTAGTTTGCTATTAGTACTGCGTTACCTGATTTCTTGCCTGTTTCACTTGTTACTCCTGTTGTTGGTGGTGTTGGTACTGTTGTAAATGTGTCCCAATCATTCGCTAAATCAGCCATAAATATTTCTAAATGCGTATATCCTGTTGTTGCGTAATCAGTTACACCGCTTTGGTCTACTGTTTTACCATCAGATATTACTGCTGTAGCAGGTCTATCACTTTGGGTTACATCACCACCTTGAGCTGTTTCATAAGCATCACTTAAACCATCACTATCACTATCAGTATAAGCAGTTCCCGCTAATTGCGTAGGTAAACCAATAGTTTGCGCTTCCGTAGTATAAATACCGCCAATAGTACCATCGTTTAAATCATTCATTTGGTGAGCATCTAAAGCGTCTAATCCTTCAAGATTACGCCTAGCACCTGCGTTATCAAGTACATACTGTTTAACTGTTGTACTGCTTCTAGGTGTATATGTACTTGGGTTATTCCGAGAACCAACTAAAGCATTTGTAGCTTCTGTATTTAATGTCGCAGCCCCACCATTATAGATATTGTCATTAGAATATAGTGCACTTCCAGTATAGTTTGTGTCACCACTTGGCGGACAGTTAGCGGTACTACAATCTATTAACTGTATAGTTTGTCCTAATTGCGTTTCTACTCCATCATTCCAAATATTACCAACTACATCAATAACATTTTTTGCTGTTGCCTGTAAAGGGTCTACGTAATTATAGAAATAGTTGTTTATTAATTCGTACTCGTTGTTTTCCCCAACAGTACTAATCACATTCCTCTCCCTGTTATTAGTAAAAGCGTTATTAATATACGAAACCTTAGTAATACCTTGACCATACAAAATAGAAGCTTTACCCGCAAAACTCTCACCTATTAAGCTGTTTGAAAGTGTTAAATTTTCAATAGTATTTAATAAATCTAAAGCATTAGCAGTAAGTCCAAAGTTACCACTATTCTTTCCCCAAGTCATGCTTAAATGGTCTAACATATACCCTGACTTAGCACTATTTTGATTTGTTCCGCTTATATTCATACTCATGTAGGTGGCACTTTCACCCGCCCTAAATTTCATATGCCTAATAATAAGATTTTCACTTCTAAAATTTGTACCCTCATTATAAATAGTAATACCATCACCAGGTGCAGATTGCCCATAAATAGATATATCGTCATTAAACAATGAAAATATTAACCATGAGTTAACTGTAATTATACCACCTGTTGTAAAAATGATATTTCCCCCATTGTTAGCTGTTTCAATATCAGTCTCAATTTGTCTAAGTGAACCCGCACCTGTATCATTTGTATTTGTAACAAAATAAACAGCTTTACCCCTTCCGCCAGTTGTATTTTTACCCCAACCATCAGCTTTAGGAAACGCAAGTATATCAGCATCTGTTAAAGTTATTGTTTCCGCACCTAAATCACCTGCTAAATAGAAATGTGTTTTTCTAATATTGTCGTAAGAATTTATATCGTCACCATTTACATCTAATACCGTTGTAGATGTTAATGCTAAAGGTGTGTTTGTGGTTGTTATATCACCCCACAAAGCTATCTCCGCAGCATCTAACATATCATCGTTATCACTATCATCAGATGCGGGTCTAGTATTTAATGTTTTTGTAGGCCATCCACCTGGTAAAGTTGAGGGGTCGCTACCTGCCCAAAAACTACCAGTATCATTAAAATAATTATTAATAAGTCGTGTATCTACATCATCCCTGTATAATGAATTTCCTAATGTAGCGGTTAATACTTGCGCTTCTATTGCAGCTATTGTAGTAGCCCAAGTAGTTATCGTAGATGATGTAAAATACCTACTAAAAGTTCTATCTTTTATTGTAGTTGAATTACTGTTATATAAAGGTCTTACATCTGTATCTATAGCAAAATTATCTACAGCATAAAAAGTACCATCATCGATAGTGTTTAATTGACCATTAGCACCATGACCTATAACTTCCCAATCAGGTGGATTGCTTAAAAGACCTTTGTAGATATTACCCATTGCATCGTAATTAGTGCCAAATGTAACAACACTACCTGATTCAAATCCATAGCTTATATTGTTAATCCATTCCGAACTTTCGCCATTATCACCATAACCTACTAACGGGCTTCTTTCCGTTGCTAATGTTAAGTAATTATTATAAAAAGAAACGTCAAAAGCATTTACCCCGTATAATATATTGTATCCACTTACATTAGTCGGTTCACCGACTATACTGTTTGTAAATGATACATCTCTAATATTAGTAGCTGTATTTCCGCTAGTCACACCACCTATTGAAAATATTTCATCTGTACCCCACGATAAAGATAAATGATCTAGCATGAAGTTACTTATTTCACCACCTCCAAAATTTTTAATTCTTAAACAATCACTTTCTGGCAAACCATTAGATATTTGATAGTCACCTAATCTTATAGTTAAGTACCTTATTATAATATTAGATGCATCTATATCTATTCCGAAATTTCTAAAGGAGATACCAGGAGAAGGAGCTGTTTCCCCTGATATTGTTAAATTATCATCACCAGGTCTTATCTTTATTTCAGATAGTAAAGCAACTTCGCCACCCACATCAAAAATAACAGTTCTTGTTCCTACTCTTTCTACAGCATCTCTAAAACTACCAACTCCCGTATCGTTTAAATTAGTTACATGATAAACAGTACCACCCGCACCGCCTGTTGTTGTGTTACCCTCACCTAAAGCAGTAGGAAAAGCATACTCTTGACTAAAAGATAATAAAGGAAAAAGAAATAATAAAATTATAAACCTCATTTAGTTGATTGTTATTACTACGTTATCTATTTTAAGTTTTGCATTTATAGTGCTTGTAGAACCTCCGCTTACCCACGTTACAGTAGGGTTGTTCATTGTAGCTACGCCCGATAATGTAAACGGTGTCCATACACCAACATCAGCAGTACCATGAACACCATTAGTGGCAGCCACCCACCCATCGGCAATATATAGTCTAGGAAAGCTGTTACCACCCACATTTGCATCTCTGTGTAAATAAAAAGTAATAGATACATTATCTCCGTTATTAACACCCGTTGCCACAAAAGTAGCCGTAGTAGAAGTACTTCCTGCTGTGAAATTAGCTTCCGCACTATAAATACCATTTTGCGGGTCTGTTGCACTTACAGATATGGTTGCATTTGTTACTCCTGCAATTCCTGTAGAATTATTTAATTCATTATTAGGGTCAATCGCATTATCACCAGCGTATACATAAGCAGGAGCTACCACTTCGTTAAACACAGTTGCTTCACCCATAAACTTATAAGAACCGTTAGGGAGTAGTTGAAGTGTTCCCTCCTTAAAACCTCCTATTAACTTAATACCATCATCAGGTACAGCTGTCGCTAAGTCACTTAAATATAGGGTTGTACCTGCACCTTTTTTAAGGTAAACCTCGGCTGCTCCATCTAGGCTTATAATAGAATGTAAAACTAAACCTGCTTGACCTAATCCTGTTGGTAGTGTGATTATTTCGTCTGTCGCATAAGAATTAAAAATCTTTTTATTAGTTAAAACCCCACCATCAACGAAATCAGTTAAATCAAAGGTTTTAGTCGTTCCTAATTTGTAAGCGAACCCTTGACCGCTATCTGCGCCTCCTGTTATGCCTGTAAGCTGAGAACCATCTCCAATAAATTGACCTGCTGAATTCACTCCAGCTAAAATCGTTCCAGCATTATTCTGAAACTCTAAGAATGGGGATGTTCTTGTCGTTACATTACTTTGGCGAATAGTCATTTGTCTATCGTGTAGCAAATTAACTCTTAAGCCCTCTGTAACGTCTTGGGTAAAATTTGGATCTGTAAAATCTAACTCACTTAAATCCTCTGCTCCACCACTTAAAACCATAGTGTTGTAAGCTTTTATATTTATTCCGTTTCCGTATTGATTTTCTATTACATTAGCGGCATCTCCAAACTGAAATCTCATTCCCTGACCTGCTAATGTCATATTTGCAGCTCCTAAAATTACGGGAGCTAATGGAGCAGATACTGAAGCATCTAATACTAAAGCTACTGAATTTACGCCCTGTCCTTGTATTAGTAAAGCATCGTTAGTATCTCCATCGATTATCAAATTAGCCTCTGCTACTAAATTTTGATTCAAAAAGTGCATCGTTTCATCACCCCACATCTCTATAAATTGAGTTTCATATAGACCTAAAGAGAAATAACTAGCAGCACCCGTTGCTCCTTTTACATAAGAAAATTCAGCCGCATCAAGGGCTGTTTTTGAAGCTCCTAATGTAATCTGCAACCAATCTGCTGTCGTCATATCTGAAGACAATAAATCTAATCTCTTACTATATTGAGTATCCCTTAAAGCATTAAGCCCTAAAGTACCAGTTGCTGGATTGTAAATGAATGTAGATAATCCCTCAATAGAATTTGCTGTTGTTGCTCCTATTGCTATTTGGTTATCCGCTATTGAACCTCCAATAGTTCCACTACCTGCAGATTCCGCTGCCCACGACGAAACTCCTCCTACTATTTTTATTACCTGCCCTTCAGAGCCAAGCCCTCCATTCAATTTTGAAGGGGCAATGCCGCCTGAAAGTTTATTGTTCGTAACTGAATTGTCTTGAATCTTTCCCGCATCTATCGTAAGAGCTGCAATGTCGTCCCCCAATATTGTTCCATCTAATATTTCAGTAGTGGTTATTGCACCCGTATTACTCCCTTGTGCTATTACTTCGGGCAGTGTTTGGTCGTCTGTACCCGATGTTCCAGTATCAACCCATCCAGTTGCTGTCTTTAGCCATAAGGTTTCGGTATCAGTACTATACTGTATATACCCATTAGGTGCTACAGCCAATGCTTGAATAGCTGCAGATGTCTTTCCATTAATTATGGCTCCGTTAAGGACTGCAGTCTTAGGTTCTAATCCTTGAGAATATCCTAAATAAGATGCAAAAAGCATTGTTATTAATATTATTTTTTTCATATTACTTATTTTGAATAGGTTGATATAATTATTTCAAATGATTCTGGAGCAATATCTAATCTAAATTGTCCGCTAGCTGGTATTGTCTCTGTTAACCCATGTCCTTTAACTAGTGGGAATCCAGAAACAAATACAATTAAGCTTCCTGATAAATAAGAACTTTGAGATACATTATATATTAAATTTATATTATTTTGTTCTCCCACTATACCATTACCTGTTGAATCTACATAAGATCTAATAGGTAGTGGTAAGTCAGTAATATCACTTACTGTGTGAGAGTGAGATGTCGGAGCATCTCCTTCAAATTTAAAATTACCATCAGATAATTGATTATTATATTCAACCTTTGTTCCTATGGCTCCAACTATAGAAGTTATATCTGCGCTAGTACCAAATTTTATTGGAAATCCAGATATATCATATATATATATATCATTATTATCTATATCAATATATGTAGCTCCAGGAGTCATTCTTTCAGGGAGATAGGCTTTACTTCCGAAAAATTGATTTTGTGTTAGTTTTAATAATGCCATTGTTTTTATATTTTCCTATTATTTTTTAGATACAGACGCAGGTTTATTTGCTGCTGTCTTTTTTATAGCTATTTCTTTATCTTTCCTTGACATTATATCATTATGCTTTTTCATGTCTTGAGATAATCCTTTCTCTTTGATACCTAGCTCTGCTTTGAACTTTTCAAAATCATCATTATCAATGTCTGGGCTTTCATTACCTTCATTCATTTCTTTATTGATTCTGTCAGTCTCAGCTTTAAGTTCAGCAATATATCTCTTAGTCTCGTCTTCTTTATTGAACATCTCTAGTTCAATCTTCTTCTCTAATTGATCTTTCTCTTCAAGTTTCTGCATTTCAGCTTGACGTTGTTTCATCTCATCTTCAGATGCTTTAGCTTGACCCTCTTTCATTTTCTGCTCATCTTTCTCAATAAGTCTTTGAACTTCTCTAAGAGATGGAGAGTTGTAAATCTTCATAGCTGTAGAGAATGAAAGCATTTGATTTTGCAAGCCCATCTGAACCATACCATCAAGTCTTTGTTGCATCTCATTGATTGCATCATCGTTGCTTATTTCTAAACCGTACTCTTCTTCAGCAAACTCATCTCCATCAATCTCCATTATCTGACGAGTCATATCATCAGCTATGTAAGAAAATTTAACTTCATTTCCTTTAAGAGCAATCTTAGCTGTCTCCAACATAATCTGGAAACATCTTTTCTTACAATAATCATGAAGAGTAAACAATTCCTCAGTAATGTGATTGGATTGTGATACAGCACGCTCGACACCTCCGACAGTTTCCCTATTCTCAACTTGCCCTAATCTTTGTCTTGATACGCCTGTTACCTCATCCATCTGAGCTTTTGCAAATTCCATCATTTCCATGTGAACTTGAATAAAATCACCAACTCTTTGCTCTAATACTTTACCAGTAGTATTACCTACTGATCCAGCTAATTTTCCTTTAGCCATTCCCTTCTGGCCCTCCTTAAAACTATCCACTACGGATATTCCGGATTTCCTTGCAAAGTACAACCACTTAGTTACTGACCATCCCGTTGGAACTTTAGCAAGATCCAACTCAACTATAGAGCCAAGGTATTTAGACAAGGCCTCATTAACCCTGTACCAGGATATGTCATATAGATATTGGAATGGCTTAGATCTATCTACCATAGATACAGCTTCCTGCTCTGTGGTATTATATATTTGGCCAACAATCCCACAAGAATTGAAAGATGGTTGCCCTATTTTATTGTATTGTATTTCTCTTGGCTTTATTTGAAGATATATATCTTTGCCAACTTTTGCACCTTTCCACCATTGAGTAATCCAATGTTTGGTTCCGGTTTCTCCTTTAGATTTATCAAGTATATAATCTTCTGATCTAAATTTTACTTGCTGCTTTCCAAAATCATCAAAGTATGTAACTTTATAAATACACTTCATTGATCTCCAAAACATTCTTAATACACGAATGTTTCCATTGATATCTGTATAGTGATTTCTTCCTGCTGCATGAGCAGAATCATAAAGTCCTGTTGAGTCTATAAAAGCATTAATGCTTTCTCTATTTAACATTTCTAATCCACCTGCATCATCAATAGCTACATTCTCACCATCAAGGTCTGTGTTACTTCCTTTAAACGTCCCGCTATCAAGCTTTACTACATCAGCATCTTTAAGGTCATTATAAAAATGATCCTGTATTCTACCAGGGTTCCAGTATTCATCAATTACGATTACATCAGAATCCTCAATTTTATTTGTGTATCCTCCTCGCAACGTATGCACATTAAGAGGATTTAATTTATCAAAAGTTAATTCGCCATTAACAATGTCAAAGATGTACATTTCTTCACCCATGATTAAGGCATCCTTGAATCCTTGTTGAAATAAAACTTTCATCTCAAGTTTCTGGATGTAGTGACGCATTAAGAGATTAGCTCTCTTTTCGCGCATGTCTTGGTAGTCAAAATTTATATAATCTCCGTACGCTTGAATTTCTTTTTCAAGCTCTTCATCAGAAAGAGTAGAACTCAAGAACTCTTGTAGTTTTGCATCAACTAAAGCTTTCTTATCTTTTTTAATCTTAGACACTGTATCTGGATTAGTAATCTTTACAGTCCAGTCAAACTTACGTCTCTTCTCCTCACCAACTAGTACGTTTACTCTAGGAGTGATTATTGGGTAGTGCTGTATGTTATCAGGAATATAAAACTGTTCCATACCTCCAGGATTAAGGATCAACTTCATGTCATTGATGTCTGCCTTTCCGTTATATAGATTTAAGTTTATCCGTCTATTCTTAAGCTTTCTTCTTACTACTCCGTTATTCAAGTAGCTATTCTGGTCAGCCCAATCCAAATGATCTTGCCTCCACTGTTTTCCTTTAGTCTTGAATGACTTCTTCTGCTTAGGAAAAGTCTTTTTAGATCCGGTTGTACTTATTGACATATTTTGTAATTACTTTATAAAGTTAGTTCTTTTTCCTTGTTTTTGTGCACAGCCCTTATGGCTATAATATTAATCTAAACTTCTTCGTTCCATTTTCTTTACAGCGTTCTGCCAGTTCTGATCTAAGAATGGATCATCATGAAAATATTCTATAGAATCTACTTTTGAATCATCCTCATATCTATCTATAAGCTTAGCTCTGTCTTCTCTAAGAATCATCACCATATCCATTGCTGAAACTCTATCCGTGTTTATGTCTGGATTCCAAGCTAAACATTCTTTAATATATCCAATACTTCTGATTCTTCTAAGGTTTGGAATCTTTATAGTATTCATATCCCCAGTCTTCTCGTCATATTCTTCATTCTCAAACTCAGACAACATCCATTGTCTTTGAAGAGTCTTGCCTAACTTAATAACCTCTTTAGTTGTTCTAGTACCCTTGGATCTATTTCCGTAGAGAGCTGTCTTAACTATTTCCATATCTCTTAAGATCTCTGGGCTATCTGCTAATAAATGCAAAGCACTTTTATTGGAGAAGTAAGAAAAGAGGCCCTTAAGGTTATTCTCGTAATTAGATTGAGCACTGTAAAATTCTGTTAAGCGTAAGCAAATTTCATAAAAGTCATCTGCTAATACTGGCCTTCCAGTGTACTCTGCAACAATCTTATCTGTCCATAAGTCAAAAATAAATATACTTGCCAATGATCCGCCTTGAGTATAATCATTATCAATGGGATCAATTCCTCCTATGTATCTATTTCTAAATACAACACCATCTCTATTCTTCTTGGGCATCTCAAATATTTCTACTGACCCATCAGCATTCTGTCCTTTAACTGTAAAAGGATATTCTCTAATAGGCGTAAGCTTATCATCATTACTCCATCTTACAAATCCCTTATCATCGTATAGTAAATTACCAACCCAGTGAGCATCAACAAACTGATTAATCCCAGGCATAATATCTTCGAGATAATCTCTAAGATCTGCAACTGGAAATGCTGTACCCTCAGTACGCATAATTGCTTCTTGAGGTGTAATTGGCTCTTCAGCCTTTTTTTGTATAATTGCGTTTGGATCTGCAGCTCCATACTTAACTTTTGATCTTTCTTTGTTGATCTGAATAAGAGCTCCAATAACATCGCTATTACCATTCTCATCGTATTTACCTTTGTAGTTTAAGTATGTTCCAAAAAAGAACGCGCTTTGACCACGACCATTAGTATTTCTATCAAATACATTTGGCATCGAATAAATATTGTGACCTGCAGAATTATAGAATATTTCTTCTAAACCCTGGAACGCAGCACCTTCAACACCTCCGGTACCACCCGCCATCATAAATCCAAATGCAAATCCAGATTCTTCAACTGATGGTCTAGCAATACCCCAAGCTGTAAGGAAGTCATCGAATTTACCAGCTTCTTCCCAAAGTACTAACGCACCCCTTTTACCCCTTGCTTTCTGAGGATCATTCTTGAGCGTCACACCCATAACCTCATTTAATATACCTACTTCAGTTCCAGTCTTGGAATCTTTACGACCCATCCTCCAATGCATATCATTTAAGGAATCCTTCAATGATCTTACTCTTGGAAATGGAGTATGCGTTGCAACAAAATCAATATTGGCAACAAATTTATTTAAGATACCATCCTTAGTCAAGTATTCTTTCTCATTAGCTATTGCAAATGATTTTACTTTATGTCTCGCTTTCGCAGTATCACCAAGAACAAAATTCTTAGCTAACATTGAAGATGCTTTTACTGAATATCCACAACCCCTTCTTTTTAAGTTGGCGCCATGCATACCATGTGCCCGTGCAATATCACAGTAATGAAAGAACCAATAATCCGCATCATATACAAATGGAAAATTCTCCACCCTATCAGCTTGCTTGGTACCTTCTATAACTTCAGCTCTCAATAATGGAGCATAGTTTAATTGATAATAGTAAGTCCCTGGGATCCATTCTCCATCTGAATGCCTAATGTATCCTTCTCTACATCTCCTTGCTTCTTCTTCCCAAAACTTATAATATTCTGAGTTAGGATTCTTATTAGGAAAAAGCTTGGTGTATTTCCTATGCTTCTCAAAATGCAAAGCTGCTGGCCTAAAATAATCCATATCTTCTAAGATATGTGGATCTGTTAGATTAACAGCAATTCTACCACTAGGGTCTAGCTTCCTAGTATGCATTGTCGGATCAGTAGAAGTAAGAGGTAGTAGCGGATTATCCCATCTATCAAGATCTTTAACTCTTTTTCTGTCTGGAGATGCAAGGTTCTGTATAAACATTATTGCATCAATGTCATCCAAGAGGTCATTTTTTTCCTCTCTCTTCATCTTAGATAGCAACTCTTCAGTTAGCTCCGTCTGTATGCTATTGAACTTTCTCATTAAATACCTTGGTTATCATCAAAGATTCCAATCTCCCTATTACCGGATTGAGCTTTAAGTTCTTTTTCTTTTATAATTTCTTCCTCTATTTCATTCAAAGCCTTTACAAGCTTTGGTATCTTTTCCACAGAACTAGTTATCTTTACAATATCATGTATTGGCTTGTTAGTTCTTTGATCTCTTTCGTCCATGTTAACATTATCAAGAAACCTTGAAATCTTCTGTATCACATTACGAGTACTAGCAAGCAATATAGTACTAGTGGTAGTGCTTGCTTCTACGTAATAAGCAATAGCGTCATTAATGTATTGCTCACGTACCCAATCATCAGGCAGGTCTAAAGCTCTGCATATTTCCGACTGTCTATCATCCTCATTCAGAAGATACATATAGTCACTTCTATCATCAGCCATGTAGTAAACAAACGACAACTCACGAGTAGCTCTTAGCTTATCCTTTTTCTTATCCTTATCCCATATAGTCTTAAATACTTTTATAGATAAGGCTTGTGGACTAAACTCCACATTGTTATTTACAATTTCAAATAGATTCATTCTTCTCCAATCTTAGAGGCGAATATATAAAAAAAAAGCCTAACTGTCAAGTTAGGCTATCATCATGAATGTATGTTATTTTTTAGATCTTGGTTTCTTTTTACTTTTAACACCTAAAAAATTCTTAACTTTATTCTTTATGGGATCTAGTATTTCTTCATTATTGGTAACTTCTTCTGAATCAATACTTATGTTCTTTGCATCTTCTTGTTCTTCTTCTGTAAGAACTTCTGATATTAATCTTCCCCTCTCTTCTACCTCTGCAATTTTAATTTCCTCAAGAGCATAAGTTAATGCCGGCTTAAGATCTGCAATTCTTTTTAATGATAATCTAACATTTGCTGTTTGTGGAGCATTTTTAAGTTTTTCTTCTAATTGTTTAAAGTCCATTTTTTTCTTCTTTTTTTAAACCCATACTATTTGAGATGTATGAGATGTCTCTTTCTGTAATCTTTATGTACTCAATACCATTTATTTTTTCTATTGGTAAAAAGAACTCAAACTCTTTATTCACTTTCTGAGCCATGGTGTCACTCAGTTTTCTTTTAAAATTCTCCATGTTTAGCTTAACTTCCATTCCTACTACTGCTTGTTGAACCTGTGGCCCAGCAGAAAGAACCTTCTGTATATCTGAGAAATCTAATTCTAAATCAGTAGCTCCTTCACCACCAAAAGATGCTGTAGGTAAGTATAGGCCACTATCAGTTTTAACTTTATTTCTTCTAGCCGTTAAGAATAATGTGTTAAACATTGGCACTATATGAGAAGGTAACTCTTTCTCTGCTAGTGACTCAAAATACAATCTTTCTTTTTCTTTAGCTTCAGCTCCAAGAGTTTCGGAAACGTCATCAACAAGTCCTCCAGTCTTTCGCTTTCTTTTATCACGCACTTGGAAGAAGTCTTTAAGACCTTCTTCCTTTGCTTGTGACTCTTCTAAAGCCTTAACCTGTTTAGTTACAGCTCCTTCTTTCATTATTTTTTGCTAGAATTTGTTGCTGTAGGTATGGCAGATTCTTTTAAATCCTTGTGTTCCTGAATTATTTGACCTAGCTGTTCTATTTGCTTGGCTACTACTAAAACCTCATTAAGATCATATACTCCAGCTTTTGTAGCTTTGTCTATTGCACTAATAATTGCTTGCATTTGTTTAAATTTTAAAATTAATAATTATTATTTTGATAAAAATATGTATTTTTTAATTCTTATCCAAATCTTTTTTGTTTTTATTTTTCTGAATTTTATTGTATAGGTAGTGACTAGCATATAATTTTCCTATAGACGGCAGATTAAAATTAGTTTTTAATTTAGCAAACTCCTCTTTAGAAAGATCATCTTCAAATACTAGTTCTTTTGTTTTTTCTCTAATAAACTCATAAGGTTCTTTGACGATGTCAGCAATGTCGCTTACGTCAATTCCGTATTTCTGAGATAATTCAAGTGCTTTAAGTTTATCTGCTTTATTCAATGATTATAGTTTATGATCTATTTCAAAATTAAATACTAATTTGAATCCATCTTCTGACATATTCGGAATAAGACCAGGATTAATAACATTATTCCTTTGCAATACTCCTTTCTTTCTTAAAGCTGTTAAAAGGTTGTTAAAGACTTTTGCGTCCATATCTCCTAAGTCAGCTCTTATTTGTTTTCTAGTGTCAGTGGAAAATAACAATTTATCCACAAGACTAGGATTAAGTACTTCTCTAGATAACTCATACCTGTAATACAACATCAATCCAAGAGCTTCTATCTCTTTAGTTCTCAACTTGTGATACGGTCTAAGGAATTCAAGCCAGTATCTAAAGATCTGTTTTTTGCTCGTGTGAATTCTCTTGATGTTTATATTTTTCATTTGTAATCTTGTATATGGTGACTTTTAGACTATAACCGTCCTTCTTGCTTCCTACTATCAAAGTCTTAAGGTAGAAATATCTTGTAACTGCATTAGCTGCATTAACTGCATTATGAAAGAAGCTGGCTTTTTCTTCTAGTGCCTTTATTCGATAATTAAAATAGACGTACCTGCATCTATTCTTATTCTTACCCGGCCAATCTTGCATAATACGTGGGTCAATCATCTAGTCTTCTTTTTGTAAGAATGACTCTCCATACTTCTCTTGGTAAAGTTCTTCCCATTCTGATATCTGCACATCAGCCATGTCGTTGTTTCCGCAATCAACACAATATCCTACAATAGCGTCAGGCTTTTGTGTTTCTTCAGGCTCACTACTGTCTGATCTTGGGAATGTTACATCTTTTATGTGAAGACTCAAACAAGTCTTACAATAGGTAACAGGAATACTGTCGTAATTATCTTTTTTAGTAATCATTAATAGTTTCTTTAAGTCGTTTATAATTTCTGTGTCGTAGATTGGAAAGGGAGAATGATTGTTGTACCACTCTCTCCTTTTTATTTCTTTCGCTAATTTAGCTGTTTTTATCATTATTTCCAAATTTTGTATCTCTTAATTTTCTCACATGTCTTTTATCAGTGCGCATTCAGTGGTTAATATTGTTCCAATTACAGATGCTGCGCTCTCAATAGCGACCCTTGTAACCTTCTTTGGATCCATTATCCCTGCGCTCATCATGTTCACGAATTGATCATTCTTTGCGTCATATCCATATCCAATATCCATCTTCGCTATCTCCGCCATCTTTACATCTGCTGATACTCCCGCGTTCTCACATATTATTCTGAAAGGTGCTTGTATTGCTTCCATCATTAAAGAAACACCTAGTCTCTCGTCTGTTTTAGGATTCACTTCGATCTTTAAACTTCTACACATCAGTAACGCTATCCCGCCTCCAGGAACTATCCCTTCTTCAAGTGCTGAGATTACCGCCTCCTTAGCGTCGTCAACTCTATCTTTTTTTTCTTTCATGTCAACTTCGCTCTTGGCGCCTACGTTTATCACGGCCACGCCTCCAGAAAGTTTTGCTTTCCTTTCTTGAAGTTTATCTATTTCGTATTGTGTTAGCTTTTCGGATTTTATTTTTTGATCAATTAGATCCTTTCTTTTATTAGCAGCTTCTTCATCTTTATTTCCACCCATTATGATTGTAGTTAAGTGAGTAGAGCTTACAACTTCTGCTGTTCCTAGTTTATATCCTTCATCAGTTAGTAGATCCTCAGCCTTTACCACCTCTGCACCGACTATGGCTGCTATGTCATAAAGTACTTGTTTTCTATAATCTCCAAATCCAGGTGCCTTTACTGCCGCCAATGATAATCCTCCACGAGTCTTATTCATCACAAGCGTAGAGAGCGCCTGTCCCGTCACATCTTCTGCAATGATTAATAGAGGTCGTCCTTTCTCAGCAACTGGCTCTAACCAATGCATTACCTCATCTGCGGTATTAATCTTTCCATCCACAACTAGTATGTATGGGTTACGCATACTCATCTCAACTTTATCCGGATTAGTAGAGAAAAAAGTTGATAGCAGTCCACGATCAAATTGTAATCCATCTACTAAATCTACCGTAGTCTCAAATCCAGTACCCTCTTCTACTGAAACAGCTCCATCAGCCCCAACACTATTGAATGCCTTAGCAATTATCTCACCAAGTTCCCAATCATTATTTGCTGATATGCTTGCTACATTTCTTATAGCTACTGATCCAGTTGAAATCTCAACCTTCATTTCGTCAAGCTTATCTACAATTGCCTGAGTAGCTTTATCTATTCCATTCTTAATGTCTAGAGGATTGTATCCTGCCTTAACTAACTTAATGCCTTCGCGCAATATGGCTTGAGCCAACACTGTTGCCGTTGTAGTTCCGTCACCGGCCAGTGTATTTGAAGCCTCTGCTATTCTCTTAACGAGAGTGGCACCCATATTCTGAATAGGATCTGAAAGCTCAAACTCTTTAGCAACTGTCACTCCATCTTTTGTGACTTTAGGGTCTAATGGATACTGTTGTTCTATTATTACGTTACGTCCTTTTGGGCCTAGCGTTACTTTGACAGCATTGGCTAGCTCATCTACACCTGCCATCAATCCGTCTCTTACTTCGTCTTTGTATATACTTTTTACCATAATTTTATTGGGCATTCTGTTACTATTGATCTTGTTTTGGCTGCTAGTGGGCATCCACATAGCTTACACCTATCTAATAATATATCTCTTGATGCACAAGAGTTACATATTTCTCTCCTTGCGTTAAAGACCTTTTCATTTTCTTCTGATGAAAGTCCTAACTTGCTAAGCAATAGGTTTTTGTAGCCATTGCTTATCTCTTTTGCTTTGCTCATATTCTTGTATTATTACCTCTACTGCAAACTCAGTTGAGTGTTATTTTTGATTTAGACATATCCATCTATTTTTCTAACTTCAATTTTCATTTCCTCTATAATAAATACTGTTTGTGATCCAAATCTTACTCTATCAACCTTATGGTGATTTTTTAGTGTCTCACACACATTCATGTATATTCCGGGAGGAGTTAATATTGTTAGCAGTTCTACCTTATTTTTTCTGCATTCCTTTATACATCCTCCAATTTTCTTAAGAAGATTATCTTTATTCAGTAATGCTATCGTCATTAGTGGCTCCATTTTCTGCGTTTATTTTTTCTTCTATATATTTAGTAAGATCATTGACCTGAGCTGCAACAGCATTCATATCTAACCTACCTTTTTTTATTGCATAGGCTATTCTTGCTTCAATCATCTTTCTTTGAGCTGATGACAATGAGCTTGCTCTGTGTACAATCAATGCGTAGTTCTTAAGCAGCATGTCATCATTCATTTCAAGAATTCTTCTTCTTGATGGAGATATGTTCATTACTTGTCTTGATGTCTCTTCTACATTATCCTTGTCTTCAATCTCTACTTTATCTGTCATTATTTTATTTCTTTAGAATATTATATCTGTCAAATCTAATTAAAATTTTTAACAAAAAAAAATCCTGCTACAATTAAATGTAACAGGATATTAATCCATTATCTACTGACACTATATAAAAACAACTTTAATTTCTGTTTGTTAGAAGATACAAAAATCCCTTTGACTTTCCGCTAAGAGAAGCCCAGGAGCAGTTTTCTTTACAATTTCCTTAAGACAGTGCGCCTCTTTCGAGTACCAAGGGCTGATAACGTCTGTGATTTCAGAAGGGTCTACTTGTCCCATATCCAGTCCAATCTTAAGCGTATATGTAAAAGGTTTCCTTGTATCCAAGTGATTACTCTATAACCTCCTCAAGTTTCTGTACCCTATTGATATTTGCGGATCAATTAGCTGCAGATTGTACTTGATTAAAACACTGAGCAATCTATGCTATGCAAATATAGTTCATAACATTCTAATTTCCAAATATTGATATATCATAAATATGTGATATATGCCTTGCATTTGAAAATTTTTTGTTGTAATTTGTTCACCGAACAAATTACACAGAAACTATGATTGATTTAGATAAAGAAATAAAGAAATTAAACTATGCTCTTGGAAGCTATCCATGTGGCTATAGTGCTGACTATGAGTTAGATGATAGAGAAAATATTTTAAAATTAATGTTAATGGACTCTGGAGATATGCCAGTATTAGAATTAGTTACTGCTTCTCCGATAAGTATAAATGAAATGAATGGTTTTAAATCAAGATGTATCAAGAAATGTAGTCATGCCTAAACTAAGAAGAAAAGGCTACCTAGTCTGGTAGCCTTTTTTATTATTCTAGTTTTCTTCTTTTATACTTAGGAATATTATTAGAATGTTCAACATCCCATCCTTCACTAATCAAAGTAGTCTTATCTTGTATAAGCTTAGAAAGAGAAGCATCGAACTTGATTGTACCTGTTTGAATAGAAAATGTTATTGTTGGATCTTTTACCTGAATTCCAGGAGTATATAAGTACTCAACTAAATAGTTATCATAAACAGATTGAGTTTCATCATTTAGTTTTTTTCCTTTTTTCCTCTTAAGCTTCATAGTCTCCTATTTTCTTTAACCAATCTACACTAATGTATATTGGCCCAAAGCAAAACAATACTTGATACTTATCGTACACTTCTTGATTTATCAGTACTTCCATCATTTCGTATGATATTCCCAGCATCATTGATAGACCTATTGAACACTCTATCCTTGCTTTCTTACCGTGAAGAAGTATTGGGAATAATATAAGGAATAATAATAGTAATATTTTTATAAATAAAATCATAATTTCTGTTTTGTTTGAAGCCTAATTTACGACTTAAAGTTGAGGCAAGCAAAAAAAGTTCCGCACTTACGTACAGAACTTATACAATCGTTTGATTGTTAGATGTTTACACCTCCTTTCTTTTTATTAATATTTTTACATGTTCTACGATAGCCTTGAAATTCTTGAATACAAATGCTCCAATCAGTCCCGAACCTATAAGGTTCCATCCGAATAATGCCCACACTGCAACTCCGGATGCAAGTAAGCCTAAACCATAAAAGCCTAGACCAGTAGTGAACTCTAAAATAGCAGTAAGATACTTCTTAAGTTTTACCATGATATTTTTTTAATGTTAGCTTTAAAGGTACGATATTATTATATAGATGTCCAGTATTGGTATAACCAAGTTATGATATATTGAGTTTTCTTCGAGGATACTTACTTTCTTCTACTTTTCCAAACTCACTTACCAAGACATTAAGTTGATCTTGCATCCAAGCTTCCTTTGCTTGCTGTAAGAAAAGCTGATACATTCGACTTCCTGTCATTCCAGATCTTCTACTCTTTCCTATTATTAATTGCTTTCCCTCTTTCGACGCCTTCTCCATTGTCTTTTGTAATACTAAGTCTACGTCTCTCATATTTTCTCATTTCTGTTGTTGTATAGTAAGGGGTTGCAAATGACCTCGTAAAAGTTGTAGCTCCACCAGTAACAGCTCCCCATTTAAAATTATCACTAACTCCAGTGCCTGCCAATTGGTTAAGTTTTGGTTTCAATAAGTCAAAGTCTTTTATAAAATCCGGGAACTGACCAGCTTCATCAAGTATGTATCCGGGGTAACTAAATATTTTATTTTCTTCTTCCATTTAATATAGTTTTCTTCTTGGATGCTTTATAAGAGCTTTATCCAATTGTTCTTGTAAGTCTATTTTTGAGAATGTTAGATCTTTCATTAATTTTTCAATTTCAGTCAGGACAAGAGGTACATACGGAATAGCATTACTTGTTTCCATTTGCTCTCTAATCCCTATACCTATTTTAGGTTGTGATTTTTTACTCATAATCAAAGATATACATATCCAGGTTCTTTTCCAAATAAAATTATACGTATAAGGGTATAATTTTAATAAAATTGGTAAAATTATACCTTTTCGCGTATAATCATAATTATCTGATATACTATAACTTGACTTTTATTAATTTTTATTATATCTTTATTAAATCTTTAACTTAACCCTTAATATAAAATGAAAATTCTTAAGACTGCGGTACTTATCTGCACAATTCTATTCGCCGCAATTCTATGGTTCACTGGAGATAAAACACTTGAATCCCAAAGTGCCTTTGCACTTGAGCCAAACAATCACTGGTACTGGCTAATGCACCTATCAATCTTTTCCACATTCATACTTGATGCTTATACTGATCGTAGGTTTTGGAGCTTCCTTGTATCTATTTTCGTATTGGGTATTGTTGCTTTTGATATGTACGGATATCCCATGCTACATAACATAATGACAGCTATCATGGCTATACTTGCAGTTGGAAATATAATCTATTATGCTGGGCCAAAAGAAAAGCCTATAGCCTGGATGAGTGCATTTGTAGGGTCATTTCTATTCTTATTAAGCGTACTTACTGGAATACACATATTCCTTGGTGAAGTAGTAATTGAATTCGCTCTTGGAGTAGCAATGACTAGAAGAATTTGGAATAAAGAATAATATTATATTTACATCCAGTGTTCAGTATAACTTTGTTTGAATTTTTTTATCTTAATATCAATTAAAGCTTCCCCTCTATCATTAAATCCAAATTTATAATTGATCATCCAGCCTAATTTAATTCCGGCATAACTGCTTCTCCAAAAATTAGGGCCATCAGTTCCTTCTTCTTTATATTTGCAAAATGATCTACCCATATTTGTATATTTCTGACTTAACCTACTTCCTTGATTCATATCCCATCCATCAATGTAGTCATTAAATTCCCTTCTATAAAGCTCCCACTTAAACCTACAATGATACAGAGGGTTATTCAACTTAGAGGTATCATATCCTGACACAACCTGTTCTTGTTTAAGTTTATATGTCAAAACTTTATTAAGGTTCCAACTGTTATTGCGTACCCATGACCATAACCAGGCTTTAATAAATGTGTCTTTCATATTAGGTTTAAAGAATCTTTCTCCATAATCATTTTCATCATCTAAAACAATCCAAAGAAAGAAACATTTTTTCTTATATACCCTTATACTATCTTTAAAATAATAAGCTATAGGATAAATAACAAAGCTGTAAGGCCAGGCTAATAATTTAATAAACAGTATTCCAATCCATTTTAAGTACATCATTATATTTTATTTATTATTTCTTCAAACTCATTTAGTGATCCTACAAAATTATCATGTATCTTTCTGCTTCCGCTAGTTACTATAAAAAGATTCTTAAACATTAAGTCTACAGTTATCTTTCTGCCAAAACCTAAACTCTTTTTCCAAAGCTCTTGAGCATCATCCCATTCAAATCCTTTCTCTCTTAGTACGTCTCTATACGTTCTCATAATCTTATTCTATTATACTGCTAATGTATGAAATCTCATTCGTTAAGGCAAATTTGCGCATATAATTTATGAGTTATACATCATTGTGTTCATTAGGATCTAATGTTCAGGTGCACTGAACGGGAAAGGAAAGTGAACAATAGCTACTATAATGGCTATTTAATGAACACATCCTGTTCTAATGTATAGAAATGTGTACTTTACTATACATAAGGTGCGCTTGGTGAAAATTTTAATATTTTTTTTTTTGGAGGAAATATAGTCGTGTGTGGGATAAATACAACTTCATCCCCTACCCTTTTTATATTTTGGGAGATGGGGTATCAGTTTTGATGCAAGCCTATCTATATATGTTATCTGCAAACAACAGCAGTCTTGATTGAGGTAAGTGGCAACTAAGTTACTCATTATCAATCACACTCACTGTTGTCTACAACCCTTCGGGGAATTAAACTCTTATATCCTTATTATATTCTGGGAGATAAAGAAACTCCTGTTCAGTTGCTTGAACAAAATAAGCAATGAAGACTGGTCATCTTCAAACCCAATTGACTATTTCACTAGGCTCTGCAGAGTCACCTTGATGGGCTAATACCCTGAATGCAATTACATCTAGTAGTAATCGGGATTGATGTATAGTGAAATAAATATTGTCATCAGCCCTTTGTGGTTCTACGTAAATGATGCATTGCACACTATGGTAGTAAGGTGTGCTTTTTACTAACCCTAATACCCTATAACATTATGTTACTATTTATTATCAATGGTCATCAAGTAATTGCAATGTCTGTACAACAGGCATTAACTAAATTCAAATCCTTACCAGTAAAAGAAGAAAAGGATTTGCAAATTCATTTACCATGAAGAGTTTCTTAATCTCTTTAGCTTGGCTGATTCTATTCAGCCTTGCTATACTTACTTCAGAAAGAGGTAAGTTCGACGGTATTGTATTACTTCTAATGATATCGACGGTGTCTTTGGCATTTGTCACTTATCATCATCAGAAGAAATTAAACTCATAACTTGGGTAGTTAGTTGGGCAGAGAGTGAAGTTACAATGAATGTAGCTTCGCTCGCTACGCTCACTCAGGAATAAAACTAATAAACCCTTATTAAGATTTGCCCTTACGGGCAAAGGCATAGTGCACCACCTTTACCAACGGGCACACACTTTTATTATAATCACATTAAACTCATTTATTATGAAAAACAATGTTTTAGTTGTTGCTGATAAAGCAACTGGAGAAATTATGCGTACAAGAACTGTTACTTCCCTTAACCCTGTTACTCTTAAAAAAGAAACTCGTGAGGTTGGAGTTGTAATGGTTCAATCTAAATCTCTTAGTGGCTTATCAGCTCTTGGTAGAGTTTCTACCAGAACTGCATTTATTACCCTTGAGAGTAGTGCTATTGATTTTTTATTAGAAACTGGTTCTTTACAGGACGGCAAACCTTTCCCTCATGCTGGAAAGATTTGTATTGAGGAAACCTTAACGCCTTATGTTAAGAAAGACGGTAATACTCAAGACCCTAAGATTAACCCTACAACGGGTCAAATCATCACTTACCAAGGTAAGCCAGTTTATCGTAACAGTTTCTTTTCTGAAGATGTTAATCAAGCTGATGTATTCCTTAAGGAAAGTGCTTCTGTTTCTGTAACTTCTGCAGAAGAGGCTACGGAGTAGTACTAATTGCCCCTTCGGGGGCTTTTAAATTAAGACCCAACTACCTCAACACTTGACCTAACTAGCTTAGGATAGTTCACAGAGTAAATGTTGGGTCTTTTTTTTTCCCAGTTGTTCGCCTGCGGCTCATCTTCTACTCATACTCCTATTGTCAAGGCTAACGCCTTGGTTTTAATGAATTTTCCCTATCGGTCAAATGTTTGAATACTACTTATTGTACTGGGTTATAGGTGTTGAAACAACTCTAACAAATAGAATCAAATAATAAACAAATCAAACAAATAGAATGAAAATATTATCAGTTGCCCAATTAGCTCATAGTGATATGAGAGGCACTTATAAAACAAATAAAAAGACTGGAAGTAAGCCTGGAGAAAGGTTATACTTCACACTAAATGATGTCTTCTCAAAAGAAAATAGAAGACTCAATAGAGAACTAGGGTTGCATTGTGCTAACATGACAAGACCTAAAACAAATATGTGTGATTAATCAGTGGTGTTGCAGTAGAGTGAGAGTTTAATCTCAATGAGGTTATCCCTCACTCACTGCGTTCGCTCGGGAATACAACTACAGAACCCTTCTTAAGCATTGCGTGATCACAACTAGTGGTTAATACGATAGATGCGAGTGTAGTTTAGTGGTGGATAATCCATTCACCCACCTTATTAACCCACTTCAACAAATATAAAACTCACACACATATATATTAATAGCTAAAACCTTACAACAATGAAAAACTTAGTAGCATACATTTTTATCATATTTGCTTTTTACTTATCTTGTGAAGATAAAATAACAATTGAATCACAGTTAATAGTAACAGTTCTTTGCTTAATATGGATAGAGCTAAGAGAAATTCTTCATAAAATGCATAAATAATACATATATGAAGCCTGATGAACCTAAGTACGTAAAAGGTGATGTAATATCATATTACAAGATACAAAGAGGTGTTACATTAAGTTATACAGTTATTGGAACCATAACAGGAACTATATGGTCAAAAAATAAATACAAATACTATATAGATGGCAGAATATATAATAAAGAATGGATTGAGGGATTAATAACTAAATCACCTCGTAGAACATTAAATTACTAATATAACATAGCTAAACATAACAACAATGAGTTATCTAGAAGACATTTCAATGAAATATAACATCAAGGTATTAGAGATAGATTCAATACCTACACAATATGTAATAGGCAATAAATATCACTTATCTTGGGCAAGCAACAGAGGATATGTATGGGTTCTTAAATCAATACAAGGGGATGTAGTTGTATTAGAAACACCTAAGACTAAGAAAGTATTACTTGCAAAGATCAAAGATCTAAGAGAAACAAACAAGGGTACAACTGCTAATGCTAGAAAGAATAACAGAGGTAAAATGTACTAATATAATATAGCTAAAAGATAAACTATGACAATATTTGACCATAACATATTTGATAGGTGTAAAGATCCTAAGTCTATAAGTGTTGGTGATTTCATAGAATATGAATTGCTAACATCAATTAAATCTAATGAAATAGGTAAAGGCATAGTGCTTGATATATCAGATTTTGGTACAAAAAAATCATACTTCCTAGTAAATGGAAATTGGATAGTAGACAAAAGAGTGGTAATAAGAAAACAATTTAAAAAAAGAAACTTAACATGAAATATGATATATCACGTAAATCAGAAAGACAAGTAAGTCCTTATAAATTAGAGGATACAAGATTGTCTCGTAGAGAAAGAAGACAAATAATAAGAGAAGTTGCTAAATCTCTTAAAAGAATGAGAGCCTAATGGAAGTAGGACAGAAAATATCATTTGTGTGTGATCTCTATAGCGAAAATGAAGAGGGACAGCTCAATACAGGTGAAGGTATAATACTTGAGAAAAAAGAACATGATTCTGTAGTGAAAATTACTGATATATATATTGGTAATTCAGATCTTATTGGAAATGATGTGTACATGTATGATGAAGAGATTACAATAATGTTAGAAGATAAGGATAAATATAAACCTAGAAAACTAAAATACAATGCAGATCAACACAGAACAGATAAATCAAATGAATGAACAGATGATAAAAGAATCACCTGTAAATATTCAAGGAATTATTAACAATATAAACTCATACTAAAAACATAAAAGAAGGAACCTATGAGTGTTCACAAATATGAAATAGGTCAAACAGTTCCTTACTGTGTTATATCAAAGAACAAATACTATTATGGAACTGCAGTGATAATGAGTAAAACATATATATCTGGAGCAATTATAGGATACATGGTTCATGTTGGTAAAGATATTGATTCAACTAATAAAGGTCTATATCAAGATATGTTATATCAGTCAGAGATAGACAGAGGACATGTAAAGTTTAAAAAAAGATCATTATAAATGGAAAACATAATAAGAACTCGAGAAGAAGAGTTGATGGCTACAAGACCAAATGTCGAAGAAGTTAAAAATAAGTATAATCGTAAAATAAAACATAAGTCTAAAAATTATGAAGAAGACTTAGATTTATGTTAAATAAATTTAATAGTTGTTTATATAAACAGGTTGAGGGGAACCAAGATACTAACAATTCTTAACAACTATTAATGATGACCAAGGATGGTCACACATAATAACTATATACGTAGCATTTAACTATGCTACGTGGTTATTTGTAT
>TARA_R110000822_G_scaffold71855_4_pt1 | contig 27028 bp, 38 predicted proteins | sample TARA_R110000822 | Tara Oceans TARA_R110000822 (sample SAMEA4397666) | marine metagenome | biome: Polar Biome; feature: [SRF] surface water layer (ENVO:00010504); material: water (ENVO:00002006), including particulate matter (ENVO:01000060) such as... | depth 5 m | reverse complement strand
GAACATATTGGCGAGTTTTAGTGGAGGCATTATTCACAGCGGTTCTCGGTACATCCAGCGTATTGATTGGGATGTACCATGAGAATCCAATCGCTTTGTGGACAGGTTATATATGCATTGCAATTGCTATCTGGGAATGGTATGACGATTTGGAAGATGCGGATTATTGATATACCTAAATAAAAAAGACACCACTAACCTTTGAATGAAATGATAGGCATTTAATACAATGAAATATGAAACGTTCCACGACATCTTTGTTAAAGTCGGAGAAGCAAAAACAAGAAAAGAAAAGATTGCGGTCTTGCAAGAGAATTCAAGCCCAACAATAAAAGCAATCTTGGGTTACACATACGACCCGAATGTGGTGTGGGCGCTGCCTGACACCGATCCTCCGTACACTGAATCAGAAGTGTTAGACCAAGAAAAAAGACTTGTCCAAGAATCCAGAAAGTTTTACTTGTTTGTAGAAGGGATAACTCAAACGCAAAGAAATATAACTGCAGTCAAACGCGAGCAGATCTTTATCACTCTGTTAGAGTCTATTGATCCTAAAGACGCAAAGGTTGTTCTGGCTATGAAGAATCGTAAATTGCCATACAAAGGTCTTACACGCAAACTTGTAGCAGAAGCATTCCCAACTATTTCCACAAACTGGTGAAAGGAAGATAAGAGTCTAATATGGCTAAAAATATCAAGCGGTACAGTCAATACATTGAAGAAAGCGACGACTTTGGTCGGAAGAAGAAACTGAAAAAAGAATCACGCCACAACTATAAGGTTGAGCTTGAACAGTCTATTGATAATGAATTATGGGATGAAATGAATGACGACGAAGACAGCGATAATAATAGGTAATGGCACAAGCCGTAAATCTGTAAACTTAAAGCAGCTCTCTTCATCTAGTAAGACATATGGGTGTAATGCTCTGTATCGCGACTTCCCAGAACTAGATTATCTCGTAGCAATTGACGAAGCTATGATCACCATAATAAAGAATGTTGATTTCTCAGAGACAAACACATCGGTGATCATACCACCCGAGAACGAGAGATGGGAACATTCTGACTACAACCCTCAGCGGAGGCGATCTAATGCTGGTATGTGCGCCATGCTCGAAGCTATTCGTCATGGTTCTCAGATGCTGTATTGTTTGGGGTTTGATTTCGTATTAAACGGAAAGCAATCTATAGATAATATCTACTCAGGCACTCCACATTATGACCAGCCATATGCGTCAAATGAAAGCGACAATTTTTATCGTGTGAAGTATTTACAGTGGTTCGTCAATCAAAACTCGAAAGTTACGTTCGTGATGATTATCCCAGATACTGCTCCTGTATCCAAATACATAGCTGAACTGGGCAAGTTGAGAAACGTTATCTTCATTAGAACATCAACCTTTCTTAAAAAACTGAAAACCGCAGGGGAATAGCATGTCTGTAGAATGGCAAATAATCTTTGTAATGTTTATAGCGATCTCAACATACCTGTCATATAGAACAGGACAGAGAATTGGTATTGAAGACGGAGTTGAGGGAATACTAGTGCACCTAGAGAAAGCTGGATTCATTGATGTTGACGAAGACGGTGAGATCTCCGCCGCATCAGGAAACGGTAAAAATACCGAAAAATAACTAATAAAGGGCTTGCCCCAGTACCTAAATTGTACTATAATATAGGTTCTATAAATGGAGAGACGTATGAGAGCAGCCCGAAGAATGCAGTCCCAGTCTAGAAACCTACAGCGCCAGTCAGGTCAGCGTAGAATCGCTAACATGAATATCGCCCCCATTACCTCTAAACCTGTCCCTGAAGCTCCCTCGAAGCCTGTCTCGCCCGAATCATGAGCAGCCACCTAATTGCGCTCACTGGTGCGATCTATCTCTATGTCGGTCTAGAGCAGTGGTTCAAGTTCCAAAACACCGCTATGTTATTGACTTATATAGGCTATGCGTTCGCAAATATCGGCTTATACCTAATGGCTAGTAAATAGCCCATATACAAAAAAGTTATATCCTTATACAAAAATAGTCTAAAAAAAGACAAAATAAGTGTTGTCTTCTGCCCCATAATCCAGTATAATAGCTGTATAAATTGATGAGAGAGACCTTTATGAGAACACGATTTGTATTAGATACCGAACCAACCCTTAGTGATTGGAATGATTTTGACACTCAGGTTAAGGAATTGCGCCGTACAGCCATCGCTGATTATGCAACGATGCTTGACGGTCGTGAGCGTGGTGAATTCACCAATGATGAATACTATACCTCGCAATTAAAAGAATACGGTAATAATTTTACGATCAGTAATCGTGGTAGCAAATACGTTAAGTTGATTAATGGCGGAAGCGTGTGGGGTTTTGTTGTTAAAGAAGATAGCGACAAATTCAAACGTGGTGATATTCTTAAAGCCGCATCTTGGAACGCACCAGCTACTAACAAGGCTCGTGGTAATATCTTTGAAGAATATACTGTGCAGTGGACTGGACCATTATATCTATGATTGAAACATTAGAGATGGTTATGTGGTATGGTCTACACTCTTTGGCGGCTCTTTCTTTTATTGGGCTTGTTTGGCTTGGATATCTAATCTGGAAGTATTATTAATGGAAAAAGAAGATTTGATTGAGTTGTTCCTTATACTGACTTTGTTTGTCATAGCAGGTAATCTTGCGGCTGATTTTATGAATATAGGAGCGCAATATGTATAACGGTTTAACGATGTGGAAAGAAGTCACTGACTGGGGAGACAATACACCCAATCACACTTATGTGTTAGATGGCAAAGGGTGGCTTGTTGCGTATATCAAGCAAGGTTCTACTGACCTTATCCACTTCAGTAAACCAATGAAAAAGTTTTCAAAATCTCGTAGAAAGTTTATTAAAATTTAAAGGTGAAGAATAATATGATGAATGGTAAATTGCGGTTTAATGATGATTTTGATAATGAGTTTGTGAACATGTCTATGTGGGATCAGCTCGGCAAGATCCTAGATTCAAAGTCGGCATCTGAAGTGGTAGATGTCAAACGGTTCCGTGCTGTGAATACGGTGAAGACCGATGATGGTGTTACGATGACTGTCACTGCTCGTGAAGCTCAAAAGATTAAAGATGTTCTGTTATGCCTGAAGACTCCTGTTCGTGCTAATGTTATTAAGCAGCTACAGATGTCGCGTGGTATGACAAACATGTTGAGTATGGTTCAGAAGACATTGGAGAAATAGATTATGAATGTATACAAGATAGTGAGCGATAACGGCAACATAGTTAGTTATGTTCGTAGAGATGATCTTCCCACTAGATATGAGGTTGTTGAGTCAACTTGTACTATCCCCTCATTTGATCATCATGATCCAGACTTTGACCTTATCGATGAGGTTGTTGTCGAATCGGCTAACAAAGTTTTATTGAGAGAGAAATAGATTATGAAATGGGATCCATGGGATAAAGGAAACATTGCTTTAATTATTGGTGCCCTTGTGGTGTTAACAGTAACCGTTCCACACTTAGTCGTATGGCTTATACAATAAGGAGAATAATATGAGCGGTCAAACTCATGGCGGTAAAGGCAGTAAACAGAGACTAACTGACACCAAGAAGTTTAGTGATAATTATGATTCTATCTTCGGCAAAAAAGATAAAAAGGATTTGCCATCTGGTGTTGATGATTGTGCCACAGCAAAGGCGGAGAGCGCAGCTAATGAACGGGAAAAACGATCCAGTTAAGAAGAATATGGATAAGTTCCATAAACCCTCAACCCATCCTGATAAGAAAAAGGAATCTAAAAAGAATCCTCCTAAAGAGGATCGATTCAGAGAACCTTGGCACAACAGATCGTAGGCAATTATTTACGGTTGATTAATAGTCTATTTAAAGGTATAATGTACTATATATTATGAATATATTTATTTTAGATAATGAACCAACTACTGCGGCACATCTACATTGCGATAAGCATGTGGTGAAGATGATACTTGAAGCCGCACAGATGTTGTCAACAACGCATCGAATGTTGGATGGTACTGAGGTTATTGGACGTAGTCCAACTGGGCGCAAGCAGAAGCAGTATGTTCTTGCGGATTCATTAAAGAGCCTGTTATTGTATAAAGCGGTTCATATGAATCATCCATGTACGGTGTGGACAAGGATGTCCCTACAGAACTACAATTGGCACTATGAACTGTTTACTGCCCTTTGTGATGAATACACCTACAGATATGGTAAGGTACACGAGACGGATCGCAAGCTGAGAGAGTTACTTGCTGAGCCACCAAAGAATATTGATGACATTGGACTGACACCATTCCCCCAATGTATGCCAGATTATTGTAAGAATGCGGACACGATTGAAGCATACCGTTCGTATTACTTAAACGAGAAAAAGGACTTCGCTAGATGGACAAAGCGTAGTCAACCAAATTGGTTCCATTAGAGGAGCTAATATCATACTCTACGATTCTGTGAAGTGTGATCAATAAAACTAAAGATAGGAAAGAAAAATGAATACTTTAAAAACAAGCATGATCGCATTAGTTGCGTTATTTATTTCAGCTACTGCATCTGCAGACAGCTATGTTGTTTACGAAAACGATGTAGCGTTTGATAAGTTCGATTCTCTCGGCTCTTTTGATGATACTCGAAGCGACATCCGCATCGGTACATCTGTTGGCAATGGCTATGTTGAGTTAGGTAAGTTTGGTAATGGTTTTAACTTTGATGTTGGTACATCAGCAGAAGCTGGTGTTCAGAAATCTGTGGGCAACTTCACATTCAAAGCTAAAGTAGAAAGTTTCCATGTTGACGATTGGTCACACAAATTAGAAACTAATGTTAAATACAAGTTCTAAGTTTAGACCGTAAAAAGGGAGGGGAGGCGTTTTGTCTCCCCTTTTTTGTTGTTGGAGAGCAATGGTGAAGTATTTACTTTTGCTAAATAAGATTATACTATGATACATTATTGGATTTATTATGCCGTTATACGATTTTTTAGACACAGTCACTGGTGAGATCGAAACCAAGCTGTTGTCTATATCAAGCAGGGAAGAGTTCTTGGAACAAAACCCACACATCAAACAAGTGATCACCCAAGCACCAGCATTGGTGTCGGGCACATCCACTACAAATAAAGATGCAGGTTGGAACGATAACCTTTCACGCATTGCTGACGCACACCAAAATACTGTACTGGCTGACAAGGTCGGTGGACGTACTGTCAAGCAATCTAAAATCAGTCAAATAGCTAAGAAACACCAGAAGCGTGTTAAAGATAAGGAAAATAATACATCGTAGTATATCAATCCACTAACCGAAATTAATCCACAAGGGGACGCTATGTCATCCACTTTTGCGCGTAAGAAAAATATAACTGAGTTCGACGATTATATTAGTAATAGGCAGAAGAAAAAAGATAAAAAGGCAAGGGGAGTAAGAAACAGACAGTCAGTGGGGCTAACGCTCCGCGAGATCCAGCCTTTGACGGATACGCAGCGAGATGTTTTTAGATCATACAACAACGGTTACAACAACGTTCTACACGGGTGCGCTGGCACAGGTAAGACGTATTTATCATGTTACTTAGCAATACGTGACATCATGGAAAAGATAGACCAAAAGCAACAACTGATCATCGTAAGAAGCGTTGTTCCATCTAGAGATATGGGCTTTCTTCCTGGATCGATCGAAGAAAAATCCAAGGTCTATGAAGCACCATACGAAGCAATCTTCACCGATCTATTTGGTAGAGGTGACGCATATCAAGTCCTGAAACAAAAACAAAAAGTAGTATTCACAACAACGTCTTTTGTCCGTGGTCAAACATGGGATGACGCTATCATTCTTGTCGACGAATTCCAGAACCTTTCATGGGGAGAACTAAACACTGTAATCACACGAGTGGGCGAGAACTCAAGAATCATATTCTCAGGTGACGGTAAGCAGGACGATCTATCAAGCGAGCGATACAGTACTGAATCAGGCTGCGAAAAGTTCATTGATGTTCTGTCAAGGATGGATTCCTTTGATAGCGTAGACTTTGGACCAGAGGATATCGTCCGTTCAGACTTTGTTAGGGAGTATCTAGAGACCTGCTATAAAATGGGGATTTATAGTTAAAAAAGATCATATTTTACTTGACATTTGCTTTGAGGTAAGCTATAATTAGTTCTTAAATAATGAGAGATTCCTATGATATTTGAACACAAGAAGATAGACTTCACCGAGCTAGAGACAACCACAATCCTTGGCAAGCGACACTACGTTACGCCAAAAGGCGATTATCCTAGCATAACGACCGTCTTGAGTGTTCTATCAGAGAAAGGTATAGCTCAGTGGAGAAAGCGGGTTGGCGAAAAGGAAGCCAACCGTATCTCCACACAGGCTGCTCGGCGCGGGACAAATGTCCACCAAATGTGTGAAGACTATGTGAATAATGAGCTAGACCGCTCTAAGTTCCTCCCGCACGAACGAGCAATGTTCAACTCCGTCAAGGGAACACTCGATAAATCTCTTGGTTTGGTATACGCTCAAGAATGTCCACTCTACTCAGACTATCTGGGTATTGCGGGACGAGTCGATTGTGTGGCTGAGTTCAACGGCAAGCTGTCAATCATCGACTACAAGACATCTTCAAAAATTAAATCTAAAAAATACATCGGCGCATACTTTCAGCAAGCAGCAGCATACTGTGTAATGTTTGAAGAAAGGACTGGCATTCCTATTGATCAGATTGTGATTGTTATTGCTGTAGAAAACGAACCAGAGCCACAAGTGTTTGTGGAAAAGCGTGATGATCATATACACAAATGTATTGAAACTATAGCACTATTCAAGGAAAGGAATGATACTGTTGAGTAAATGGGACGAGAATAAAGGAGAATTGACAGAGCAATTTAAATCGTTTGACGTTATAACAATTAATGGATGGCAATTAAAGATATCTTGTCTGGGGAAACAAGTCATGGTAATGGCTATGCATCCTATCTTTGACGAGACCGAGGTTCAGTTCTTCCAAGACTTTGTTAAAGCACATGCTTGGATAGAAATGATCACTAACGATTGGTATGATGATAATTATTAATGAATGGTATTGATTATGAAAAGATTGATGATGATATTGATGATGTTACCGACAACCGCAACAGCCGCAGAATACACGGATGTTGATGTTACATGGCTTGCGAAGAATGTGTACTTTGAAGCTAGAAATCAAGGAATAGCTGGACAACTTGCTGTTGCCAGCGTCACGTTAAATAGGGTTGCGGACAGACGTTTCCCGAACACCATTAAAGAAGTAGTGACACAGAGCCTCTATCGCAATAGCTGGAGAGACGGCACGCCAATTCCAATCAAACATAAATGTCAATTCTCTTGGTGGTGTGACGGTAAGCCTGACACTATCCATGATTGGAAAACATATAATAAGATTAAAAAATTGATGTTGACATTCACCACTAATCGTAGTATAATAGACATAACTGAGGGAGCAACACATTATCATGCAGATTATGTTTTCCCAGATTGGGCAGCAACAAAACTTAAAACGATCGAAATTGAAGATCATAAATTTTATAGATGGGAGTAGTTCATGGTTGATGTCATGACGACAGCCAAGTTTAGCACTATTATAGAAAAGACAGTAATCGAGAAAAGGTTGACCTATCTAGATGCTGTTGTGTGGTGGTGCGAGAAAAACGAAATGGAAATTGAGATAGCAGCTAAGTTACTCAATACAACCATAAAGGGTAAGCTAGAAGTTGAAGCCCAAGATCTAAACTTCTTGGAAAAGGGCGCAAGACTACCTATTTAATTATGAGCAGCGAAGAAACTATGTCAGGATTTGATTGTTACAAGACCTACCTTGCAGTACAACAACACTTCACAAGAGATTCATATGACTTCTTCAAGTACAATGGCCAAGTAAGAGCCAATGAATCATCATATCAAGTTCGTAAAGATAAGTATTTCTTTGAGAAAGCGTCAAGGAAATACAAGCGTGATGATTTTATAAAGTTCTTGGTGGCTAATTATAGTGCAGGTTCAAAGCAATGGATCGGTAATCTAATGAGTGCACCAAACGAAACTGTTATGAAGAATTGGAAGAAAAAGATTGAATCATTATCTTACAGCTTCTCCGAAGAGATGGATTATCTCTACAACGTTGAAGAATCTTTTGATGAGTTGTTTGTTATGAAAGATGGGTATCACCCGATACTCTATCGTCACTATGCGCAGAATAAGATTAGCCTTGAAACCTTGGTTCTATTAGACCAGTTACTTGGTTATACAAATAGATGGAAGAAGTATGATGACATTGTCTTGAATGAGACAGTTACGCTCATCAGGAAATACTCTCCGTTTATAAGAGAATTTTCACCAATAGACAGAAGCAAGTTGAAGTCTATTGTGCTGAAAATATATTAGTTTGTTTCTTATAAATAAACTAGTAATTGGGGTTGACATTATCCCTTTTATATTATATAATGTTAGCTTATCATGAAGATGATTCGCTTTGGATAAAACGCAATAAAATACATACAACGTAAATACAGGAATAAAATATATGGCTAGTTCATTTGCAACACTCAAGAAATCCCGCACCAATTCGCTTGATAAACTAATCAACGAATCTACCAAACTTAATAGTAACTCCCAAGGAAAGAAAGGCGACGATCGTTTCTGGAAACCAGATGTCGATAAAGCTGGTAATGGTTATGCTGTTATTCGCTTCTTGCCTGAGCCAAAAGGTGAAGATTTACCATGGGTTCGTATCTTTGATCACGGCTTCCAAGGTACTGGTGGTTGGTATATCGAGAACTCTTTGACTACTATCGGTGATAAAGATCCAATCGGTGAGTTTAATTCTCAGCTTTGGAACAACGGCACTGATGCTGGTAAAGATCAAGCTCGTAAACAAAAGCGTCGACTGTCTTACACAGCCAATATCATGGTTGTTAAGGATCCGTCAAACCCATCAAACGAAGGAAAAGTATTCCTCTATAAGTTTGGTAAGAAAATCTTTGATAAGCTGAACGAAGCAATGAATCCAGCATTCGAAGATGAGCAAGCAATCAACCCATTCGACTTCTGGGAAGGCGCTAACTTTAAACTGAAGATCCGTCAGGTTGAAGGATATCGCAACTATGATAAGTCTGAGTTTGATTCACCTAGCGAATTACAAGACGGTGATGATGATGCTCTTGAGAAAGTGTATGAGGGTTTATACTCTTTGAATGACTTCCTTGATAAGAAGAACTTCAAGTCTTATGCTGAGTTAGAAGCGAAGATGAAGCGTGTGTTAGGTCTTACTGGTTCACCTGCTCCTACAGCAAGTGCTATGGATGACCAAGCATATCAATCGTCGGCTAAAGCTGAACCAGTAGCTGAATCTTATTCTGCTCCTGCGGCTGCTCCTAAAGCTGCTCCAGTAGCTGAAGCTGAGGAAGATGATTCATTATCTTTCTTTGAGAAGTTGGCTGAAGAAGACTAGAAACTCGATTAGAGTTTTAGGAAAGGAGGGAGACATTAATTTGTCTCCCTTTTTTTTCACCTAGCTGTATTGTCTATTTCTACGACCACTTCGACCACGGGCTTTGTTTGGATTAGCAGTGGCTGGAATCGAAACAGTCTGATTCATACTCTGTGAAGTGTTATTAACATTAGCCGTTTGTGGTGCGACTACAGTAATGACGTTCGCAGCTCCCGCAGCAGATTGCGATTTAGCATTAACCTCAGAGCCTTCACTATTCTTCCTCGGTTTGAAGGTATCTTCCATGATCTGACGGGTACGGGCGTCTTTCTCTTCTTGGGTCATTTCCCCACTGGCAGCTTTTTTATTTTTTTCGTGCAGCTCGGCGGCTCTCTTTTTATTTTTCTCTTGCTCAGCCGTATCTTCATCACCACCAAACCCAAATAATTTCTTAATCCCGCTTATGCCTGAAGAGATAAGATTCCCGAAGAAGTTTTTGATATAACTAATAAATTCTTGAACCTTATCACCAATACCTTGCCATATTTCAGAGAAAGAAAAGCTATCTAGCGCTTCGGAGATTCCTGTGAATCCTAGTTTTTCGGCAATCCAACTGACTATACCCTTCAACAGATCAAGCGTCTTCATAACAAGACCGTCAACGATGCCAAAGAACGCACCGCTTATTCCGCCTATGATACCATTGGCTTTGAATCCTTCTATGAATCCCATAACACCATCAAATGCAGCCATCAACAATGTTATAGGATAGAACACTTTGCCGATAACTCGACCAATCGAACTGGCGATCTTTAGTATAGGCTTCATTGCTCCACTAATGCCGCCCAAGAATTTGCCTATCCTACTAACACCACTAAACGCAGTTTTGACCTTTGACCCAATGCTCTTGAAGAATTCTACAACAGGTGTCAAAAACGTCTTGACCTTATTGATGCCTTTACCAATCGTACCAAAGAATCCGAGTTTACCGAACTGTCCAGTTGCTGTTCTGAATGTCTTTAGCCCATTCAATCCAGCTTTGAATGCTTTGGACGCATTCTTTAATGGTGTTGTCAATCTCTTGAAGAAGGACGCAGTTTTAGTAGTGAAGTTTGAAATTGCTTTAGCCGCTGCTTGCATCTTTTTAGGGGCTATAGCATTACCAATTTTAACGAACGTTCTTCCTAACGCTTGGAGAGGCTTGACAATGGTAAGTCGAGTGAATAGTTTAGCTGTTCTTGCTAATTGCTTTAGTGAATGCGTTAAACCGCTGAGCATACCCGCAGCCAAAGCAATAGGCGCTAAGAGTAAACCAAGACCAAGACCAATGCCTTTACCAGCCTTTTCTGCGGCTACATCAAGAAGATCACCAAACCCATCAAGCAAAGCCTTTTCCATTGATGATAAGTTATCTCGGATATCTTCAAATATCCCTGCTGTTACTTCGTCACGTCTGCCTTGCTCTCTCGCATTCTCAACGCCTGATAGATTGTTGCCTATCAATCCTCTAGACATAGTCTGTAGGAATGTTGTGGCTTCATTAGAACTTTCTTGCTGTTCTTCATTAGTTCGTATAAGGTCGCCAAGGTTTTCCTGCAGCGTACCGATCAACAAATCGCCGTTTGCATTGACCGTCTCATTCTGCGCAACCATCTCAGCTTGATTAGCCCTAAATGCGACTAACATCGCATCTAATTCTTCCTCACTAGAACCTGCGGCAATGGCTTCTCTAGCCAAACGCATTTCACTTAATAGAGATACATTGTTAGCACCAAGAGTTTCTTCAAGACTTGCGGCTTCTTCCCCATCATTCTGTAAGAGCATTTGCCCCACATCATTAAAACTTGTGCTAATCCCTTCAAGATTAATCCCATACTCTGCAGCATTGGCTCTGAATGATTCAGCAACTTGTTCTTGCGAGTCTGTGAGTTCTTTCTGTGACTTTAATAGAAGAAGTTCTTCGCGGGTGATACCGATCTTAGAGGCTAGTTGTTCCTCTTCACGTTTCTGTATCCTTGCTTGTCCAAAACTAGTCTTATCAAATGACTCTTTAATAGACTTAAATGGATTTTTAAATTTCTTATCTCTTTTGGCAAACTGATTAAGCGCCATACTAGCGGCACTCAACTCACCAATACCAGAACTGAAGTTTCTAACCTGATCAGAGAATGCTTGAGATTGTTCAGCAGCACGTCTATTCGCATCAATAGACGTTTGCATCGCTTCAGTTACAATTGGTGGGAGTGCCATTTTCTATTCCTATTTCTTTTTCATTGCTTGTGATGTAAAGAACGCCGCAACGATACCAGCAACAGCTACAAAATATGTTGGTGCCATACTACCCAGAGTCTTCTGTGCTTCGTCTAAGCCTGCTAGTGAGGCGAGTACAACAGCGAATGGGTATAACAATAATCCGCCCAATGCGAACCATGTCATGTTGCGTTGAGCATCACGCATAGCATCTTGATCTTCAAGCTCTTTGCGTTTAAACTCAAGGTACATTGCTTCTTCTTCAGCAGTAACCTTACCATCACCATTTGTATCGGCTGGATGGAATATCTTTTCTTCTGACATTATAACCCCTATTTTTGATTCTTTTGTTGTTCTTCTAATTCATCGAGATGATGTTTCAATAAAGTAACATAGATATCTCGTTCAAATGGTATCATATTGTCGAGTTCACTCAAGCTATACTTATGATGCTGCATCATTGCAAAGTTCAACTGGTACATATTTGCTAATGAGTCATGCACCATGCTTACATAAAAAAACTTTGCATACCCTCCAGAACCAAGCTATCTTTCTCGCCACATTCAGGACATGTCCATTCAATAGTGTGAGACAGCTTTGGTGCTGCTTGGAAAAAATCTGTAATCATTTTAAACTGTGCTGTGTCTAATTGTTCTAGCCACTTAGACATCTCGTCTCTGGTGAAATCATCGTAGACTTCAGAAGCATCATAGATGTATTCAACACAACTAACAACCAATTCAAAAAGCTGAGATGTAGAATTTGTATCAAGCGAATTGACATCGTTCATGCCAGCATATCGCAACTTGATTCCAAGCTCACCGTTCAAGTCAATCTTTCCGTCACTAACATTATCAGACACTTTGACGTCATCAATGTTTATAACTACGTCTGTGCGGTGCTTACATTCAGTTTCTTTGTCGCTATGGGCAAGTTTCAATTCAATAACTTCACCCACAGACTTTGATCTGAGCTTCAGAAATAGATATTCTACATCAAATGTCGCAAGGCTATCTATATCGATCTTACTGATGATACACGATGATAGGATATTAGTGATCGCATTCCCTATCTCTTTCTCATCACCACCTTCAAGTGCCATAAGAAGAATCTTTTCTTCCCTCACCAAAAATGGTCTATATTTAATTTCTTTACCAGTAGATGGTACTTTCGTAACAAATTCTGGAGCTGTTAACTGGGGTAAACTCATTATGTTCTCCGACTATATTATATTAATTATTTAAAATAAACCTTTTATCACTGCAATTTTGTTCTTCACACCACCTATCTGAGCATTAATGCTCGCGAGCTTGGCTTTGCCCTTTTCAAATGCACCTGATATGTTACCGAATCCTGGAATACTTATGCTCCCAGAAATACCGTCTCTATCAATCTTAAAGCTGCCGCCAATACCTTTGGATGATTGGTTTTGCTTATTGAACACACATGTGTAGTTCTTGTACGCAAACGTAACATTCATTCTCAATGGCGCTTCTTCGCCCCATGCCATAGCAATAGGATTTATTACAATTGGATATGCTTCGTTCAATGTATGGATAGACCGCAATTCACCAGTAGAACCATATTGTCTGATCACTATAGTTCTTGCGTAGTTGTCGAAGTATCTGACATTGAATGAATTATTGACCGCTCGTGTGCGAGCGTTGCCGCTTGGATTAAACGCACCAGTGTTGACCATCTGGTCTTGCCAAATCTCAAAGTATTCTTTCTCACGGATATCCTCACTCAATAAGAAAGATACTGAGATGTCACCATACGTTTGACCATAAGCAACTTTATTGATTGGACCATAGTTGTTGAACGAATGCTCCACAGTCGATATTCCACGTCCTGGAAGTTCAGTCGCGTCTGCGCGATACTGCATGTCTCGCTCAGTCTCGCCATCGCCAGCACCATGTATAAAAATATCAAAGTGTGATCCCTTTGCTATACCACCAATGTTGATACTTGAAACTATGTCATTTACACTAAATGGCATTACTTTAACATCCTTCTGCTGTCCGCAAACACTTTTGACTTTCTTGCTTTCTCGAATCTTTCGGTCGGTAAGAATAAAGCTGTGTCCCACTCAGTGGAATTTATCTCTATGAACTCCGACTTCACCTGACTCGAAAGATAATGTTTAAAAGTCGGTTTAAAATACTTATACTTAGAAGCACTATTTAGTACATCGTAAGAGATTTTCAGCTTCGTTGACGCATCATACTTAGTATTATTTGTTATACTATATAATGAATCCATCAATTTAGCACGAAGCTGAGGTGGAAGATAATGTAAATTAATTCCATAGAACCCACCAGCTGCTGGACCAACCATAAAAATAAGCGGAAACTTATCGTAGTATGGCAGTGTCTTTGCTCCCTTTGGATCGTATCTAAAATGATACATACGTCCAATCAGAACACGTTTCGATTTATCCATATCAGAGAGTATGTTTGATGGATACGCAGAAGCACTTCTTTGCTTGCGTGCCTTGTCTCTGTACCAATCTCTGGCAGCTTGGGTACGAGCTGGGATCTGTCCCTGTCGCACACCTTTAAGTAACATGTCGTCGAATACTGAAGCGATGATCTTATCCTCTTGTTGATACTATTTAGGAGACTTCTTGAACAATTCTTTCTCGGTAAGTATCTGAAACTTCCAATTTCTGTCCTTACAATACTCTACAGCAGCTTCCCATTTAGCTTGATTCACACCCCACGTTTTAACTTCATTTAAATACTTCTTCGTCAATCTCTTCTGTGCTTTGGGGGCGTGGGTCTGTCCATATGGTTTAACTTCAATCATTATCACTTCTTTGTTACTTGTTTTAATTAAGAAGTCTACAAAGTAACGGTGTTTCTTTCCGTCAATAGGTGAACGATAGCCAATGGGGAACGGCTCAGATGCCCACCATATTATGTCAGGGTTCTTGTCAAAGTATGACATACAATTTAACTCCCAGCTCGACCTGTATGTGATGCTGGAAGAGTCTCCCTTATATTTCTCAGGAAACTTACATTGATATTTACCGCTGTAGAATTTGCCCACACCTTTCCTTATAAATAGAGTATATTGTAATACAACACGCATATTTATAAAGGTAAGTTAAATGCCAAAAATAAGTCTTAAACAATTGACATCAGCAGGCAAGTCCGTAGTTGCTTCTGCTACAGGAAAGTTGGAGAGCATAGCGGGCGCTGCTGGACAAGGCGCTTTTGGTGTTTCTATTGGTAAGAATGGGATCTCGGTAAACGCAAACTTTAATGAGTTGCTTGAGAAAAAGAAAAGAGGCAATCTTGTAAAGAGTCCTTTAGCAAACCTATTTGATAATCCAAAGATACAAGACCAATTACAATTCCCGTCAACACTTGATAATGATCACTATATGATCTTCAGTGTTGTCGAGACGAATCGTAAGAATAGAGAAGTCGCGCCAATTAAGCGAGTGACAAGAAACATTATTCTCCCTATACCATCAAACCTGAATGTATCATATGGCGCAGACTATGAGAATGCTGAGCTTGGTGTATTTGGGGGCGCAGCTGCTGGGCAGGTTGATTTTGCTGGCTCTGGCGGCGATATCGGCAATCTAATTAGCTCAAAGATAAAGGGCGCTATTGCTGGCACAGGTAGTGGTCGTGAAGAATTGTTATCTGCTGGTGCGGCTGCGGCAACAACAGCGGTGGCAGGTTCGGTCGGTGGTGGTCTTGGTGCGTTGCTTGCGGGTGGTGCTACAGCAGGTGGTGTCGCAGCAGGTATCGGTAAGAATGAAGGTCTTGCTATCAATCCACATATGGCTGTCATGTTCAAGGGTGTTGGATTCAGAGAGCATGAGTTTGCGTATAAATTTATTGCCCGAAACATGCAAGAGTCTGAGCAGATTAAAAAGATAATCAACACCTTTAAATACCATATGCACCCAGACTTCTTTGCGGGCAATCTCTCATTCAGTTATCCCGATGAGTTTGTGATCAACTTTGCTGATAGCATTTCAAGTAACTTATATTCTATTGGCGATTGTGTTCTCAAGAACTTAAACATCAGTTATAATTCGCAAGGAGTCCCTTTGTTCTTCGAAGATACTGGCGCTCCTGTTTCTGTTGAGATAACATTACAATTCCAAGAAATGAAAATCATCACTAAATCTGATATGGACAATCCGAATCAAACAGGGTTCTCAGTTGGAGGAGAAAGCAGCTAATGTCAAAATACTTTTCATATTTCCCAACAACACCGCATGATATTACAAACGAAAACCGAACGGTTAAGCTAACAAACATCTTGCGCAGATTTAAAGTAGATTCAAGTCTAAAAGATAGAGCACTGGTCTTTTATGAATATCAAATTCAAGAGGGTGACCGCCCAGACACAATAGCCGAGAAGTATTATGGCAGCGCCAATTATTCTTGGTTGGTTATGCACTTTAATGATATAAATGACGTGTTGCGCGACTTCCCATTATTCGGAGATAACTTCGAGAATTTCGTCGCAGGAAAGTATGGTTCTGTTGCTACAGCTCAGAGCACTATCCATGAGTATAGGATATTCTGCAGACATAGAGATGCGAATGGTGTCGACACACCAGCCAAAAAACGAACTCTTATTGACGGTACTATAATCGAAGAAAGGGTATTGGTCGTTGACCTGACAACATTCAACGCAACCGACAGTGCATACAAATATAATGTAGCTGGCGTGACAAAGTATGATTACGAAGTAGAGTTGAATGAAAAAAGGCGCGACATCGAATTGTTGGATGTTAAATACTTACCAACTGTACGTGATGAAGTTGAAAATGTACTCAGGAATGGCATCTAATAATGGCAATGACAGGCGATAGTGCAGTAGGATACAATAAACCTGGAGACGTTGATGTCAGGTCATTCACACTTGTATCATCATCAGGGCAGGTAATTGAGATTGAAGATCTAGTATTAGACTTCAGCATCTTTCAGAATCTGTTTGAGCATTATATGACTTGTGAAATTGTTATCAACGATTCAGTCGGTCTTATCAATACGCTCAAGGGTGATCCAGACTCTAACGTGCAAGGCGGGTTTGGCGGGCTAGAACTATTGTGCATTTCATATAGATCAAATAGTGATGACCTTGAGTGGAAGAATCATATATTCTCGCTATATGAATTGTCAGATAGAAGTAAGATTGCCGAAAGAAGTGAAGCATATATCCTCACAGGCATTAGCATTGAAGCTGTGACGAACGCTTCGCAAAAGGTACACAAATCGTTTGGTGGCGGTGGCGGCAATAAAATTTCTAATATGATTAGCTCTGTTATGAAAGAGCATTTCTATAATCCAGTTATTAATGGTTTGTATTATGATCTAAGAACTGTTTGTGGGTTCCAAGTAAGTAAGCCTCCAACCATAGACGAGACAACAGGAGCACACCGCTACATAATACCAAACCTTTCTGTTGATGATACTATAGACTTCTTTGCTGATGAGTCAGACTCTGATGATCACATCCCATACTACGTTTTCTATGAGAATAGTCATGGATTTAATTATCGCAATATAGGATCTCTTGTCCAGCAAGAGGTTAAAGAAACATTTACATATGCTATAATGAATAGCGACACAGCTGTTGGCGATGCAGAAAAGAATTATGATCGAAATAAAATAATGTCGTTTAATGTAATTAAGCAAGCTAATTTCTTAGACAATATAGAACAAGGTTTATACAAAACGCAATCAACACACATCGATCTACTTAAAAAGACTAAGCGTGTGACAAACTTTGATTATGAGAAACACTTTGATAAGTTTAAGACATTACAGTCATTGAAAATTGCAGGTCTCATAGAAAAGCCATCAATATCAAGACTATTCACATCAGACCACGGAAGAGACCGTGACATGAAGTTCGCGCTTGAGTCTCCGCTACCAAAAACATTGACCGAGACTGCTGGGCACACAGCAGCATACTCTACTCACATCTTCAATACGATGATGGAAGTTACTGTTCCTGGAGACAGTGAAATTGATGTTGGTGATGTTATCTATTTGACAATCCCACCATCAGCCATCACGGAAGACCAAGAAGACGGGGAAGATAAATACCTGAGTGGTAAGTATATCGTAACAAAAGTTCGCCAAAAAATGCTAGGCAATAATGGCGATACATCAACTACAATAATGGAATGCGGCAAGGACACAGGTATAAAAGTATGATTTTATCATTCGCTGAAAAGCAATTAATGGAACAATACCAACAGCTTGAAGAGAAGCTGATCATGTTTAATAACGGCGCTCGTTATGGACAGATCGTATTCCTTGCTGGCGGCGCTGGTTCTGGTAAAGGGTTTGCTTTGTCAAACTTTATGGAGAATGATAAGTTTAAAGTCCGTGATGTTGATGTGTGGAAAGAAGCATTCCTTAAAATCAATGAGTTGAAAGGTAAATATCCAGAGATAAAGGGATTGAACCTCAGTAAGCCAGCTGATGTATTCAAGCTACATGCGTTCACAAAGAAGTTTAAAATAAAAGAAAACTCATTAACCGCAATGTTGAATGATGTTGTTCGATCAGGTTCTGCCAAGAAAGGCACATTACCAAACATCGTATTTGATATCACATTGAAAGATTTAAAACAAATGACCGAAGTTTTGAAGTTGGTCGAGGCTGTAGGATATAAGCCCAAAGACATTCATGTAAACTGGGTCTTAACAAAGTATGAAGTTGCTGTTCAGAACAACCAAGAAAGACCACGCATAGTGCCTGATGATATTCTCCTGAAGACACACAAGGGTGCTGCCCAAACAATGTCCGAGATTGTCAAAGGTAACTTGCCGAGAGGTGTTGACGGTCAAGTAAATGTCATTCTTAATAATAGAGAAAACACAATACCAAGACTCAACAAAGACGGAAAGGTTTTTGTTGGTAAAGGTGGTAATATTGTAGTAAAAGATTTCACATACTTACGATTGAAAAAAGAAGGAAAGCCGTTCTCAAAAGAATCGGTTGTCCAGAAACAAGTATTTGATTGGATTAAACAAAACGCTCCGAAGGATGCGTTATCAACAATAGACGAACCGAGGATGTAAAAATGCCATTACCTGGATCACAAAGAGAAAAGTTCTTATCTGAAGTTGCTGGAGCGAAAACTTCGCAGCCAGAATTCTTACAAGAAATTAAACTGCCGAAACATGATGTGGAGCAATTAGATGAGCAACCCAAAGCAAAAAAGCCAAAAGCAAAACGCGGAAGAAAGAAAAGTTAGCTCAGAAGAAGTCGAGTTCGATCACCTCAGTGATGGAGTGGATCAAAAAGAAAGCACCAAAAAAGCGTTAAAAAATGGTTTGTTATCGTTTCTGAAACATGCAGAAACAAAAGGTAGATAATGCGAGAGTATATTGGTAGAGGCGACTTCACTTGGTTTGTGGGTGTAGTTGAAGATAGAAACGATCCAGTTCAGTTGGGTCGGGTTCGCGTGCGTGCGTATGGTTGGCATAATGAATCGTTAGATGCAATCCCTACCAATGAACTGCCATGGGCTATTCCAGTCAATGGTGTTAGCTCGGCATCCGTAAGCGGTTTTGGTAATTCACCTACTGGTCTGTTTGAAGGCTCATGGGTTATCGGATTCTTCGCAGATGGAGAGCGTGCTCAGGAGCCAATGATCCTCGGGACATTAGCAGGCATCCCAACTAACCTTGCGGACACCGCACTTGGATTTAATGATCCTAATGGTAAGTATCCAACAGAAGTCAATATTCCAGATGTAAACAAACTAGCTCGTGGCGAGAACACTAAGGTACATGAGCTTGACACTACCATACCTGAACCTGCTGCTCCCTATGCTGCTGTATATCCATACAACCATGTATATGAATCAGAGTCTGGACACACCAAAGAATATGACGATACGCCAGACGCAGAAAGAATACGTGAACGCCATAAGAGCGGAACGTTTTATGAAGTGCATCCAAACGGCGATCGTGTAACACATATCGTAAATAACAATTATACTATTGTTGCCTCTAACAATGATGTTCATATTAAAGGTGTTTGTAACCTATTCATTGATCAGGATTGCAACACAACCATTGGTGGTAACTGGAACATTAATGTGACAGGCGATAAGAACGAGACTATCGGCGGTAATGTGACCGAAGATTATACTGGAAGCCAGAAAACAACTGCTGCTTCTATGGACATTAATGGCGGTTCAGCTATTGACATGGACGCTGGAAGGATTGATCTAAACTAATGCCTGCTATCGTACGAAAAGGAACAGACACACACATTGGACACGCAAGTCCAACGCCCAACCCATTCCATAAAACGTCATATGCTGCTGGGTCAGGTAGTGTGTTTGTAAATGGTGCGGCTGCTGTAAGGGTTGGTGATAAAACTGGTTGCGGCGATCCTGCGACTGGCGGCTCAGGTAGTGTATTTGTAAATGGGATTGCGGTGCATCGTAAAGGCGATTCAACTGGCGGTCATGGGTCGTGGGGCGGTAATGCTGCTGCTACTGGTTCAGGGAATGTATTCGCTAATGGCTAACCCAGACTATGCAACATTACTAGCACAGATCGCATCAGAATCAGACGCCACAGCAAAAGCAGCTTTAATAGCTCAGTGTTATGTTTTCCTTGAGCCGCTGACAGAAACTGAAGAACAACTGTTTGATTATCTTGCGAAGGGTTACTATGAAGACGCTGCTGGAACAACAACGTCATATATCGGAACATACTATGCAGAAGACGGAACATTAATTCAATGACAATCACAAAAAGAAATACTAAAGGTTCTTCACTAACGTATGCTGAGATGGATGAGAACATCCGCGATCTCTATGAAGATACTACATTAGATAGAGTTGTAGGTAATGGTGCCACCACCACCACACCTGTCAATTTAACTCGCATAATTTTTCCTGCATATCAAGATGACTACGCATTTATTGACACCACTGTAAATGGAACTTCTACTAGTCTGGATTTTGTAGTAGGTGATGACGATGGCGATTCATTTAGATGGCGCTTCAACCACTATGCTGATGGCGCAGGAACACCAGTAAATTATATGACTCTTCGCGCCGACCAAACCAATGATGATCGCAATACGGGGGTGTTGGACGTAACAGGCACGATCAATACTGACGGCTTAGTATTAGGTCAAAACGGCACTGTTTCTTTTGAGGGTTCAACTTCAGGTGATAACGACACAATACTTACAGTAGTAGACCCTACAGCAGACAGAACAATATCATTGCCTAATGCAAGCGGCACTGTAGCTCTCGACGGCGTAAATCAAACAGCATATCGTACTGGTGAGGTTATAGAGATTATTACAGGTTATGCAGACGGTAGTACAATATCTGGGCAAGCAACTACGGCTGGTGCAGCAAGAAACTTTGCTCTTGAAGATGTGACAGCCGCACAAGAACTGACCATAAGCTACGCAAAAATAAATGGCACTCTAGTGACATATTTGCCGCCAGTTGGAACAAAAACATTAGAAATAGAGTATGGAATTTTTGTTGGCTACGCTGCGGACTCTACAAGCGTAATGCACCATAAGTTAAGTGTTGGCGGCACTTATGTAACAAATACTAGAATGACTCATAGAGATGATAGCGCAATGAATAAATATGTTGTGTTAAAATCTATTTTGACGGTTGACGGCTCAGGTGATGTTGCGGCGGGCAATGTTGATAGCTGGAGTTCAGCAATAGCTTTACAATTGGATGGTAGAGAATATGGCGGTAGCTCAGAAGCTAAACTCCACCTTACACACTACTACGATGGTTCTGCAACTGCTGGCGATCAAGTAGTTGTACCACCATCAGTTAAGATTACAGCAATTGGTTGATAAGCTGCGTTATAAATAGATTACAATACTTAGAGAAGTACATCTCTATTATACATGAGTTCTAATTACTAGTCAAGGTTTATTTTATGTTACATGATAATATAGTAAGTTTATTTGAATTATATAATGCTGAGAATGAAAAATTCAGTCAAGGCAACAAAGCAGCTGGAACACGAGCTAGAAAGGCGTTAGCCGAAATTTCAAAGCTGTGTAAAGACAGACGAAAAGAAATACAAGAATCTAAAAACACTCAATAAGTAGAGAGAAATGGCAGAGACTAAAAAAGAATTGTTTAGTGACATCGGTCTTGGGTTCTTCGCACACCCAAAGACTGGGGCGCTCACACGCAAGACTAACAGAGAAGCAGTTAGACAATCAGTCAAGTCATTGGTGCTAACGGACTATTTTGAACGACCATTCAAATCGAACATTGGTTGTAGTATTCGTTATTACTTATTCGAACTATTCACCGCAGCAGTAAAACAGCAAATGGAATCTGCGATTCGCGAGGTCATAAAGAACTATGAGCCACGTGCTGATGTGATTGAGGTGTTAGTTGAAGAAAACAGAGAAAAACACATGTTGACTGTATCAGTAGCATTTATGGTACTCAACGATCCAGAACCAGTCGTATTAGACGTTATACTAGAAAGAGTCAGGTAATGGCAGCAAATACATATTTACAAGTTACTGAATTAGATTTTGCGGATATCCGCACCAATCTTCAGACATATCTCAGCACCCAATCACAGTTCAAGGACTATGACTTTGAAGGATCTGCTATGTCAGTTCTTCTTGATGTCTTAGCATACAATACACACTACAATGCATATTACTTGAACATGATCGGTAACGAGATGTTCTTAGACACAGCCCAGCAGCGTGATTCTGTAGTATCGAGAGCAAAGGAATTAGGATACGTTCCTATTTCTGCTATCGGCGCAACGGCTGATGTGACACTGAACTTCACTGGCGTTGCTACTAGTGTTCCTCAGTTCACTGTACCAAAGAACTCAAAGTTCACTACATCTATTGATGATGTTACATACACATATGTGACGTCTCAAGTAGAAAAGATTGACCAGAGTGCGACAGGAACTTTCTCTAAAACGATCACGATTAAAGAGGGCGAGCCACTCACGCATGCGTGGACGGCAAGTGCTTCTAATCCAGTTCGATATGTTATTCCAAACAACGGCGTAGATACTACAAGCATCACTGTAAGCGTCCAAGAATCAGCTGCAGATAGCACAGTGACTGAGTTCACTAGAGCAACAAATGTCAATCAGGTTTTTGAAACGTCTCCAGTATTCTTCCTTGAGGAAGCGAGCGACAAAAAATATGAGTTGGTGTTTGGGCAAGGCGGTCTTGGTAAAGCTATTAAATCAGGCAATATCATCAAAGCGTCATATCTCGTATGTAGCGGTGCTGCTACTAATGGCGCAAATACGTTCTCTGTTGAAAGTATCTCCACAGGTCTAACACCAACGCCAACAGCCACGATCACTGCAGTGACTAAGAACGCTGCAGGCGGCAGAAGTCAAGAGGGTGTCGATTCAATAAAGTTCAATGCTCCTAGAAACTTCCAGACACAAAACCGTGCCGTTGTTGCTAATGACTATCAAAGAATATTATTAAGTGAAAACCCAGACCTCCAGTCTGTTATTTCTTATGGCGGTGAAGAAGCAACACCACCTGCTTATGGTAAAGTTTATATTGCGGTCAAACCGTTTGATGAGCAGTTTGCTACAGCAACAAGAAAGCAGGCGATCCGCGAATCAATTAAAACCAGAACGCCACTAGCCATTGATCCCGTGATCATTGATGCTGATTATGTGTACTTGATCCCGACAATATCCACATACTATGACACTACAAGAACCACATTGTCATTAAGCAGTGTGGAGCAGATGATTCGGGATTCAATCGACTCTTTTGCTTCAACTAACTTAGAGCGATTCGGCAATAAGCTGCGATATTCACGGTTTGTTCGTGCGCTCGACAACACTTCTACAACAATCTTAAATAATGATGCTGCTATTAAAGTTCAGAAAAGGTTTGTTCCTAACGTCAATGTTGCGGAAAACGTTTTGTTGTCTTTCCAGAATGAGCTGAGACCATCAACTGTCGAGTCAACCGAGTTCACTTATAATGGATTCTCTGCATATCTTGGTGATGATGGGGCAGGAAACGCCACAATCTTCAGATACAGTGACACTAACGTCAAAGTCACGATCGTCGACATTGCAGGAACAGTAAATTATACTACAGGTGAGATTGTTATCACAAACTTTGCACCGACAGCATATGCTGACATACAAATCAAAGTTTCAGCCAAGCCAGAGAATTTTGATATTAATTCGGTGAGAGAGCAAATATTGCTTATGAATTCCTCCGACGCTACGATAAATGTATACGGCGAGCAAGGTTAATGACTATAAAATCGAAACTATCAGCTGTTGTCGCGAATCAGTTTCCAGACTTCTATAAAGAAGAGGGCGAGAACTTTCTCGCCTTTGTGGAAGCGTATTATGAATACATGGAACAGAACGGTAAGCTGACTGACGCCATACAGAATTTAGAAGATTATCGTAACATCAATACAACTCTTGATGAGTATTTGACACACTTCCAAGAAACTTTATTGCCATCGGTTCCGTATAATGTCGCTTCTGATAAGAAGCTGTTAGCGAAATACATAAAAAATTATAATAGTTCTAGAGGGACAATCGCCTCATACAAGCTATTATTCAGAGCAATTTACGATGAGCCTGTAGAGATAAACTATCCTGCGGATCAGATGCTCAAGGTTTCGGACGGTGATTGGAACTTAGATCGCTATCTTGTTACGACACACAACAAAAAGAACTATGCGCTTATCGGCAAAACAATTCGTGGTGCTGAATCAAAAGCTGAAGCTCTTGTCGAAGATGTGGTTGGTCGTGTTATAAACGGCAGAGACTTGATGCAGATCAATGTCTCGAATGTTAAAGGGTCATTCAACCATTTAGAAGTTGTCTCTCTCGCTTCCGATGCTAATTTGTCAGGACATACGATCACCGTTGAAGCTGGTATCTCTAAAATTACTATTCAAGACGCTGGAGCACAATATGCTGCTGGCGACATTGTTGACATAATCTCAGAAAAGACTGGTGCGTTTGGTAAGGTTGTTGTGACAGAAACAGTCGACCTTGGTGGTGCGTTGACATTTAGTATCTTAGATGGCGGTTCAGGTTATACTGCGGGATTCGCAGACAGTCAGGTTGGCGGCACAACGGTCAACATCGGGTCAGTTATCGCAGGTGACGGTATTACTCCTGGATCTTTTCAAATCGGTCTTGGTGATCTCACAGACACTTTTGCCCTTTCAATGAACACCAACTTGATTGCTAGTAATAACATATTCGGCACACTTGCTCCTACAGTTACTGATGGCACAAACACCAATAATTTAATGTCGACACTCCAACATACGATTATTGGCGCTCCAACTCTCGGCTTCCCAGAACTCGAAGAAGAAGTTGATAACGAACATTATAGAGATAACAAAGACGCAAGACTTTTGGTTGCCAATACTGGCGCTGCTTTTGCAGTTGGTGATAAGATATATGGCAGCTCATCATATGCCAATGGCACTATTGTTGCAATTGGAGCATCATCGGCTGATGGCGCTGCAGTATTAGAAGTAGACACATTCGGTCTATTCACTTCTTCTATCAGAAATATGCTCAGAGACTCTGAAGAAATAGAAGAGAATGATCACTGGACTGCATCTAGAAGTGATGTTCCGTCATCAAATGACGTTGTTGCGCCAGATGGTTCAACAACCGCTGAGAACCTCATAGAAGGCACAGAAGAAACCCAAGACCATTTTCTTGGTGTTAAGAATGCCGCGATTGCAGGCGTGGGAGATGGCAGCGTAGACTACACATTTTCTGTATATGCTAAACCGATTGCTGCAGGGACAAAGAGATATATCTATTTCAGAGGATTGAGTAGAGGCGCTAACTACCCTATATTTGATATTGATTTAGGTAAAGTTGTCCACGCAGGAACTCAGTGGACAGACACTAAGATAGAACCTGCGGGCAACGGTTGGTGGAGATGTTCAAGCAAGACTAATCCTAATAGCACCACCGCTGGCTGGCGTATCGGCATGCAAAAAGAATTACCGTCAGCTGGTCCAAACGGATTTCAATACACGGGTGATGGTGTATCTGGCGCATCTATTTGGGGCGCTCAGCAAGAAGTGGGCTATCTAACATCATATCAAAGAAAGCAAGAAGATAGTCAATTCGAAGATGACGATGCGGCTGTTGCAGGCGAATTTGGTAAAGGCGAATTTATTTTCAAGACCAATTCAGAAAAAAACTCAGGCACAAACATGGGTGAGGTCACAGCCTTCCATGCAAATACTATCGGATACCATCTAGTTGAATTTGCTAACAATGCAGGAACAACTGTTGTGGTAGGAGATGAGTTTGTTGGTGATGAGCCTAATACAGCTAACACTGCAGACTCAGCAATAACTGGAGACGAATTATATTCTTTCGGTGTTGTTAAGCATGTTATCTCTGATACTCCTGGAGGATATGAACATTTGCCTCTCGCCAATACAGTTCAGTCAGGAACAATCAGCAGTAGCGGAACAACAGTAACAGGAACAAATGTTGGCGTCAATTTAGCAAAGCATGATGCTATCAAAGCAGGCGAACAGACTAGTCGAAGAGTCACCGCAGTAAATAGCGCAAATGAAATTACAGTAACACCAGCATTCTCTCCTGCATTGACCAATGCAGCATATGGTAAGGGTGGGGTGTATAGGAACTTAGTTAAAGCGAGAGTCACTTCTAACACAACATCAGCAATAGCACACCAGTTCCAGACTGGTCCATTCCAAGGATTCAAAGAAGGTGAAGGTGTAGCAAAAACAGGTGCTGCCACAATAGTCGGCAATGTTGCATACACAACATCCAATACTGCATATGAGAACGCTTACACTTCTTTGAGTGATTCACTTATCTTTAAGAATAGCATATTCGGATCTATCGACAGATTATCAAACCGTATTGGCGGTACTGGATTTACTGTCGCTCCAGACGTTATTGTCAGAGAGAATGACATTGCCGCATTAGGTATTGGTGAGCAGTATCTCACACTACAGTCTGATGTCAATTATTGGGGTACGGGTGTTTCGCAAGTAACAGTGTTAGACACTAATGATGCAGTCGCACAAACATCTACTGGCGCAAGCGGTGATATTAAAGGTGGTGTGATAGGGAGCAATGTTCCAGCTACAATTACTCATGCTAATGGAACTTATGAAACAACGATTCGCGTCTGGCAGAAGATGTTACAGAGAAGTCCTGGAAACATAAGTTTTGCCAATAATACAACAGTAGCAATAAATATCCACGGCTCTGAGTATGTTCCTGGAACTACAGATGCCAGAACGCCAACTGCAACTGGA
>TARA_R110000822_G_scaffold66857_7_pt1 | contig 27104 bp, 25 predicted proteins | sample TARA_R110000822 | Tara Oceans TARA_R110000822 (sample SAMEA4397666) | marine metagenome | biome: Polar Biome; feature: [SRF] surface water layer (ENVO:00010504); material: water (ENVO:00002006), including particulate matter (ENVO:01000060) such as... | depth 5 m | reverse complement strand
CTTTGCCATTCTATAAAGTCTATTCACATGTTCTGGTGAAAACTTGTCACCCCACTTAACACATATTACATTGTATTCCAAAGATCCTGTATCCATTGCGGTCTATTTTCAATCATATTATTATCGTAAATAAAGTGCACTAGTTTTACTTCTGGTCCAAACTTATCACCTTCTAACAATGGTAAGTTATGCGCTCTAAAGTATTTATTATTGATATTTTCTTGTGAAATTACTTTATTGTTATGTATACATCCATCAGTATAAATCCCTAAATATTTACTAGGAAAGTAACTTATATTTTTTATTGATTCTTCAACAAAGTCTTGTTCACCTTTTCCTAGTGTTCCAAGTTTTTTGCCGTAATGCTTAATCCAAAACTCTGGATCATCATAAAACTTTTCCATTGCCATTTCAACACTTGGACCTGGATTTACCTTATAAAATCCACCATTAATCTTACAGCCACCTTTGGTCCACCATCTAGGAAACGCTCTCACGCAGTCTGCGTTCATATTATGATCGATTATATCATCTATATTACTAGTAACGATAATATCAATATCCATGATGATTCTAGGTTTATCACATTCAAAGAAAGATAGTTTATCCCAATGACCATTAGGACAGTCTGTCTTTACAATAAAGTTAAAGTCACTTGAATAGTTTTTACCTATTGCATTCTCAAGATTGGTAATATACTTTGAACTATACTTGTCTCCAAAGTGTGTTACACAAATATCAATCATGGCGTTTCAATTTCTTCAATAATATCTTGCCAAAATTGTTTATGATGTCTATCAAAAATATATGAGATAGTCATTCTCCAACAATCAGTTGAAGCCATATGATATACTAAATCTTTTGGATCATCTTCATAACCACCAAAGAAAAATGCCTTACATTGCCAACCGAGAACATCTTTTACTAAGACTTGTTCTCCAGTGTGTGGATCAATATGTTTCCAATATCCATCGCCAGTTTCTGACCAAGTAAAGATTAGATTATAAGCAGATGCATTTGCATTATTATGCCAACTAATAAATCCTTCTGGAGGATAGACAGTACAAAGAGCATTATTATATGTTGCTAATAATGTTTGTAGTTTTGTATTTAATTCAAAATACTTCTTGCTATATTCTATAGATTTTTGATTTTTTAAGTCATATGACTTTACTACTTCTGGAAAACCATCATGACCTTTACTTTTACTCATAATCTTTTTACAATACTCATCACTAATATAGTCTTGTCTATCCTTTTCATTAAAATGTATATGAGCATTTTCTTTAAATGTATCTAAATCACTATACCATAAATCTTTAAAACTATTTAAAACTTCAAGTATTTCTTTATTATTAATACTCACGGCAGTCATAATATTAGTCATAATTAAATCCATTTTTATTCACGCCTGCAGACCAATGAAAAATAATTGGTGGTTTTTTAACGTGTTGTTTGCGTTCTTTATATGATGAAAAATAGTTCCATCTAGCGTCATCATCAAAAATACCAATATTTAAATCTTTATATTTTGGTTCATGATTAACAAGCCACCAAAGACTAAATTGATCCCACTTTCTTAAATGTGATGGATGATTTTCATAATCAAATTCTCCATTTTCATCAAGAGGCCACCATTCGCCTTCCCCTTGTTTTTTATGTAAAGTATACCAATCATTCATAAAATCTTTTACAAGAGGGTTTGTATTATTATATAATACAACACCACCACATAAGGTAAACTCTCCGCCTTTCCATTCCCTAATAGCAAAGCAATATTCACGTTCTTTAGTAAGTGCGGTGAATACCATATCATGATCTTTTATATGATCAAAGGCAGTTTTGATATCCTCATGTTGAACTTCACAATCTGCATCAATATACATCGTAATATCAAATGGCGTATTAGCTATAGCCCAAAGTTTTTCTCTATCCCAACTCCCACAATGCATAACAATATCAGCAATAGTTTCTCTACCATCACAAAAATGTTTTTCTGTAACAAAGCAAACTTTTGCTTCGGGATAATAGTCTCTAATTGTTTCTATTAGATTAAGTCCAAGTGAATAAAATTTTCTAGTGTTTGATGCTACAACTAGAAACCCTTTACTCAACTCCTGATTCTGATTCTTTTGCACTTTTTTCAATTTCCATTTGTTCCATTACAATCATCATAGAGTATATATTAACTTCAATAATATTTTGTGCTTTTCTTAATTTAGATTTTAATTCTCTATTTTGAGAGTTTTTAATTGGATCAATTTCAAATGCTTGGATCTTTGATTCAAATAGTCTTTGAAGTTCTTTAGCTTTTTCGTGTTCAATTCGTCTTTGTTCGATTTGTTCACGTTCTTTAGTTTTTCTTTCAGTTCTTTTACTAGTGTTTTCAGTGATTGTTTCTTCGCTCAAAGCTTCAACAATCTCTACAAAATCTGTATTAATATCGCCTTCTGGCCCATATTTATTTACAACAAGATTTTGTTTTAAAACTACACCATCATCATCAACCATTGTTAAAATAGTAGTGATTTTATCTTTTGTAAAACTTTCCCAAAAAGAGTCTTTTGCCCATGCTTTGGTAGCCATAATATTTCTCCATTATTTAATTTTTTAAGCTTGATTAAGCTGTTCTGCAATACAATGTATATGTTTCGATTGTTGTATTACTAGCAACAATCGTTGTACCTACATAGTCACCAATATAGTTACCAGCAAAGTCACCAATATAGTTACCAGCAAAGTCACCAATATAGTTACCAACATAGTCGCCAAGGTAGTTACCACCTATATAGTTACCAATATAGTTACCACCTATATAGTTACCAGCAAAGTCACCAATATAGTTACCAACAAAGTCACCAAGAAAGTCACCAATAAAATCGCCGATATAGTCACCTATGTAGTCTACAGGACCAAGGTAATCGCCAATGAAATTTCCGATGTAGGCGACGCTGGTGGGGCTCCTTCTAAAGCCGCCGATTCGGTTCCTTCCATAGTTAATGGCATCCGGATTTACATAGTTTCCTACATAGTTAGTTGCACGATTGGTAACACGAGTTCTTTGGTAGTTTGCACTAAAATCAGTAGCACGATTTACTGTAAAATCTACTTCACGATTTACTGTAAAATCTTCCTCACGAGTTCTTTGGTAGTTTGCACTAAAATCAGTTGCTCTATTTCTAGTAAAATCAGTTGCTCTGTTTCGAGTATAGTCAGCGCTATAATTTATCTCAGCAGTTGTATTACGACTATCTGTAGCAGTACCTCTAGCGACCCACGTACCACTAGCGACTGGAACGCCTTGGGCGGACGATCTTAGCTGATATGCACCAACATTGTTAGCTGAAGACATAATACGAGTTTTAGCACGTTGTCCAAACGTAAGTTTAATCTCAGCAGCTGTCATTTCTTTTAGGTTACCAGAAGCATCAGCAAGTTTGAGTGGATTTACTGTAGTTGGAGCAGTAATTGATTGTCTTTGATAGATATTATAAGTTATAGTAGCTGCACCTTGGCGAGTATCAGTAAATACAGAAGCAATATGTGTATCCCATGCAGCACCTGGAGTTGATGAAGCTAGTCTATATGTACCAGGATACTCATTAGCCATAATAATTGGCAATAGTCTATCAACAACTTCATTAAAGTTTGTATCATTAAACTCATCAACACGTGTGCCAGCAGATGTAAATCTAATAGGTCTAGTAATACCAGTTTCACTTGCAGTCCCAGTATTTTGATAAAGAGTAGTTGTGGTTGTACCAATAGAAAGTGACGAACCTGGGTGCGTACCTACAGCTTGATTATAAAAGGTATTAGCATAAGAACCAATTGTGGTACCACCAGCGGTTGGATCTAAAGCAGCAATATCGGTTGTTGCCATTGCCGCAAGTTGTAGTCCAGCTTGATAAGCCAACCAATTTTCTTCCCCTGTAGTCATCTCTTTAAGATCACCACCAGCGCCGTTAAGTTTTAATGGTGCTACCATAGTTTAATTCCTTATGAGTTCAACAATGTTCCTGAACTATTATATACGTCAATTGATCTTCTGTCAAGCTCATTAATCGCAGCAACAATAGATGATTTATCTGTAGTATCTAGATCACCTAAAGTTAATGGGGCACCAAATACATTTGTTTTAAGTTCTAATACATCACTATCGGTATTGCTTGTTAAAGTAGCAATCGAAGCATTTAAAGCTACTACATTAGAAGCTATAGAACTAGTAAGATCAGAATCAATAGTATTGATAGCAGAAACAATATTTACTGCAGAATCATTTAGAGATGCAATATCACCAAGATTTGTTGCAATTTGGTTAGTCTTAGTTCTCCAACTATTAATCGTATCGGATAAATCAACATTAATTAGTGACATGTTATAACTTCTCTATAAGTTTGCTTAACATCATCTTAATCTCGGATACATCACTTTTAAGCTGGTTGATCTCTTGCGCTTGGGAGTTTTTAAATTCCCTCTGATTCTTTCGTAGTTCTTTTATTCTATCAATTTCAGTACTATTTATATTTAAAATAGCGCCAGTTTTTTTATCTCTTGCAAGACCAGAATGACCATCTACTTTAATCAAATCCATGTTAAGTACCTAATGCAATTGTTCTTAATCTTTTAAATCTAGGCACATTCGAGCTAGAAGTTGAATGCATAACAATCTTGATTTGATATACACTAAATGGAGTTAAAGCGCCTATATAATCTCCACCTATTGTGTATCTATATTCTCTAAAATCGCTATAGCCATTGCTTATTGGCATAATAGCATGATTCGAAGATGGTTCTATTTTAGAAGCCAAGACCCAATTTTGATCTTCAATAGGAGTATCTGCGCCAGTCTCAAGTGTTTTATAATACACATCAAAGTCACTAGTCGAAGGTCTATTCACATCAACAAGTACTTTTATACCAGTTGCAGGTTCAGCTAAAGTTATAGTCTTTGTTAAGTGTTTAGCGATTGCAGAACCAAAATAAGCATCAGAATCTGGTATCCAATCCAATGGAATATTATAACCAACAGTAGCAGTGTCATCTTGTTTATCAATAATATTATGGATCGTTGTAACATTTGCTCTTTGGATATCAATAATAGGTGTTACATAGTCATCACTACTAGTCATATTTACATTAATAAAAAATGATGACCTACTCAGAGCCGTGTCACGAATTGATGTTGTGATAACATGTGGATCATCAAGATAATTATCATCATTGTTTGTAATAGAGTTTGTCGTAGCAGGAGTTGCATAAGCAGTTTCACTACCAGCATAAGATTTTGATGTAGTATATGAAGCATCAAAAGATACTGTGGTGTTGATTGGTTGTTGAATATCAATATTAGGTCTAAATATATCCATAATATATTGTTCAGTAGCTAAAATACCATCACCACCACCAAATACTGAAGAATCAGCCGTACTATCCATTTCAAGTGTATAGCCTGTAGCATCAAGTGCTGTAATAGTCCTATTACCAAGAATACTAGAACCAAAAACACCATTAATGGTAGTTGAAGTAGTAATGCCAGCAGAGTCTGCAGAAAAAGTTACTGTATCATTTATTTGAAAACCGTGATTGGGATGGAATACTCTAACAGTTGCATCAGATGCAGTAAACTTAAACGGATCAGTTTGTAGCATTTTAGGTGCTGGTGGAGAAGCTTGTAGTCTAACAACAGCTGTTAAAGAAGTGTCAAAGTTTGCTCTATAAAGATTAAATGTTAAATCTCTTAAGGTATCGGGTTCAAATAATGCGCCATTAGACGATTTAAAGAAAACTCCTGAATAAGGATCTGTTTGAACTCTTTCCGTTGTGCTACCTAGAACAAAAGAACCCAACACTGAAGTATATACTTGATATGAACCTCCTGCAGCATTTGAAGTTATAATAATGGCATAAGTTTTACCACCTTCAACATATACTGGTTCTTCAAATTGAAATATTGTTTCAACAGAAGCGTCTGTCGAAGTGGTAATATCACTAGAATTCTTATAAACAATACTATTTTCAAGTATGCGACTACCATCTGGTGTTCCACCAAAAGCTGGTCTGATATGAACTTGAATCGGATGATCATCGGCAGCTGCTTTTGTATAAAAGAATAACCCAACCTTTGTTAAATATGCACCACCTAAAGACGTTACATTAAACGTCTGGGCTATTGGTTGCGCTCTTTCTATATTTGCCATTTATTAAATCCTAAAATCCTAATTTTAATTCCAACATGATCAACTTCTATTACTAAACTTTCTTAAAACTTTTCACTTACCCACCTTGACCCTTGCCGCCTGAGTGCCCGCCGCCATCACCCACTTTTTTATAATCTTTCTTAACCGTACTTGCAATACTATATTTACGAGTTTGTTTCAGAGTTTCTTGATAAACTTTCAAAGTACCTTTAGCTTCAAATATAGCGTCAACATAGGACATAGCATTAGCAAAATCTAATACACTTGTATCTATTAATGTAAATGTTCTAGTTCCAGTTAAAAATTTAATAGAGTCTTTATTTGGAACAAAGAAAATACCTTCAACAACACCATTAGTGTCACTAAATATTTCAGCTGTTGGCCCACCTAAATCATTTGGATAGTTTGCACTATTTTTATATTTTTCGCCTGCGTCAAGAAGTACAGAACCAACCGCTAACCCTGCTACATATTGAAAACTCCCAGAACCTGCTTGAACCCAATCAGAAATATCAATTCCATCAAAGAATGGAAAATATCTTGTATTAGGTCTTAAACCAGATGCTTTGAAGAATATAAACTTGTTTCTCATGTATTGAATCGAATTTTCAATTAAGAGAGTATCGCCCATCGATGTTGTAATAGTTTCAGCTGCAACAATAGTATTCGTGACCACTTTTTGATAATGTAATCTGTTACCATCTTTTTGTTTATCATAATAACCGTAAACCTTCGAACCTTTTTTTCCATCACCAGATTTTTTTGTTTCAGTATAACCAATTTTTAGGGCCGAGGATGATACGCCTGACCAGTTAAAGCCCCATGCGCCAAAAAGAGAATCATTATCAGACACAAGCTGATTACCACCATCAATAACTTTTTCAGGCTTTCTTTGAATATCATACCATGTATCAGACGATGGCGAAAACTTTATACTTCCGACGACAACAGTAGGAGGAAAGGGTGAACATACAACTGGTCCACCATCAGTTGGTATAACCGGCGGATCTCCTGCACTATCTAAAACTTCAGGATCAGGGAGTTGATTACCATTATAGTAACCAGTTGCAAGATTATTACTAGCAAAGAGAACTTCTGTATAAGTTGGAAATACCATATCTCCTATGAGACTAACGTTAGTAGAGTTAGCAGAATCATAAACCAATTCAGAAGACCTACTAATATGTGGAGGTCTTAGTTCTCTGTTGTAAGCATCAGTAGAAGCTTTGTATTCAATAGAAGTTCTATCACTTTGGAAGTGATCAGTAAAGTTATCTGCAGTTAGACCAACTTTTAATCTATTTAAACCAGCATCATCCAATACTTCTAAAGCAGAAGTTTCGATTTCCAACATATTAAGAGTTGTAACTTCTTCAATCTGATTCATACGACTTTCAAGATCAGCAATATCTCTCATAGTATAGCGTCTATTATCAACATATTCTAATGATACATCATTTTCATTTAGACAGTATGGATTTATTTTAAGACGATATAACTCCATTGCATCTAAAGAAATATTTGGATATGATGGGAATACTGCATCAAATCCAGCATTAGCAACAAACTCACCATCTTTATTTAATGTGATCCTATATGCTCTACCTTTATAGTATGAAATGTCTGCTGTAATCAAATCTGTATTTGTCGGAAGTTCAAGGCGAACAGCTCCAGTTGATGTAAAATCATCTACTGTGTTTGCTTTTCTTGATCTAAAATCAAGAACATCTCTTAGTTGAACAGTTTCACCATTTCTTTGTTTATGAGTTGGAATATTTGGATATGAAACTTGGGCTTCAACATAAGAACTAGCGGCAAAGAAATCACCATTAACACCATGAACAAAATAGTCATAGTCTACATATACATCACCAGCTGGCGCACTATAACCAGTTTTAAGAATGAGCTTACCTTCAGCATAATAGTTATCACGTTGACCATTGTCAAGAATATAATAGTTTGTAATAATATTACCAGAAGCAGAGCCAACTCTTACTTCATTGATTGCGTAAATATCTGCTTTTGTAAGTTCAATACTATCATCAGCTTCTGGTGTAAACGTTGTTGCAACATTTGTTAAAGTTTTGGTTTTAATAGAACCTGCACTTTTATTTACATAAGCAGCTAATGCAACAGCAGTTGATGTTGGTAAAGTACTTAATGTAACAGATGCTGTGCCCATCGAAGTTGCTGCAAAAGATACGACAGCGCCAGTATCTGTTCTAACTACAATCCAATTGGACGAATTAGCAAATGTTTCGCCAGCCGCTGCTAGATTGATTGTTAAGTTGCCGCTACCATCTGCAGTGCCAGTAAATCTTCTTTGAGTAGCCAAAGAAATATCAGTAAATGCTTCTGGTCTAGTTCCAGAAAGAGGAAATAGTAGATTATTATTTGCAGTATCTTTGATTACAGCAACACTATTTTCTAAAATCAAATTAGCAAAATCATCAGTACTTGTACCAATACTTCTTACTGCACTAAAGTTATTAGCTCCAGTCATAGCAACATCAAAGATAGAAAGGCGATAGTTAGCGCCAGACTTCTCTACTGATCTAACACGAGCAGTACCAATTGTAGACCCACCATAGCCAGTAGCACTTCTTAAGTTGATTGGAGCAAAAGTATTAATCTGAGGAATACCCTCAAGAGTATCGGCAAGAACATAGTTACCATACTCAGCTGCAATCACATCATTATTAACCGTTTCGGTTGATCTTGGTTTATTGATTGTAATTTTGATAGGAGCAAATTGTTCGTATCTGTAACCTTGAACATATGCAGCACCAGCACCAATCGTAAGGTCAAGTTGTGTCGCATCTGAATCATTATCTACTGTTTTTAGAATAAATGGATTTACTGTATAGTTTCCAGATTCTTCAAAGGTTCTTTTAGCCATAATATCACGAATGATTGAAAGACTTTGATCTCCAGCAACTTTAGAGGCTGCAATAGCGCCATCAACAATATCAAAGGATGGAATAAATGTAGTATCTGCCGCAACATCAGTTTTTTTTGCAAGAGTTAGTCTGATTCTAAATCTATCAGCACCTGGAGCAGTTAAGTTGGGTGTGCTGTTACTATTGTCATAAAGCGCTGATTTATCTTGTGCAGTTACAATTTCTTCTGTAACAATAAAACCTACTACGACTGTTGGATTTTGGGTATATTTAGAAAGAATGATGCTTTGTTTAGCAGCAAATACAAAGTGCCCATTAGTGAAGATTACAGACTCGTTTACAGAAAGTCTTGAGCCTCGTCCTACTGCAGGATTTAAAGTGGTATTTGTAGTTTGAACTGCAAGATTTGTGCCACTAACATCACCGTTAATAATCTCACCAGCAGTAAGACGAACAGGGGCAGTTGTTCCAGATACACCGGCGTTATTAACATAATCAATAAAAATAGTTGCAGGATCACTACCAGCAGCAGGTTCAATAGCAACAATACGAACTTTGATCGTTGAAGTTTGACCTGTAAATGTTTCACCAATTAAACTCGAATAGTTAGTAGGTAAACTATAAGTTCCAGTATTAAGTTTAGCAAATTCAAAATATGTATTGATTGAAACACCACCAGAATGAACTGGAGCACCTTCTTTAAATACAAATCTAGCGTGTCTTTCAGCTTCACCTTGAATAATAGTTTGTAGTTGAGTTAGCTCCCTAGCTTGAAGTGCTCTACCACTATTAAATAGAATCCTATGATAGTTAGCGCTATCTGCATAGTCATCTCTATAAGTTTGACTAAAGGTTGTGCTTGTAACTGTACTTACCATTGCTAGTTATTCCATATCTTATAATTGAATGACGATTTTAATATCTTCAGTTTGGTCAGCGGCTCTTGGAATAGCAACTCTATTCTCAATATAAAGAATTTCTCCTGAAGTCCAATCTATATATCCACTCGCACCAACACCTGTTGCACTATCTATAACACCTGAACCAGATCCATTTGTTGCCAAGACTGGTTCTGCATTCTCAAAGTTTAAGAATCCAGTATCTTCGGTTTGGTGAAAATATACTTTCTTAGTTGCGACATCATACGTATCAACATAAGCTTTAGCACCAGTGTTTGAACCTTGAATAGTAACATCAACATCAAAAGCTGTTGCAACAGTATCAAATGTAAGAGTATTTAGCACATAGTTTGATGCACCAGAATAATCAGAATCTGTTGCTGTTATTGTTGGATTTTTAATAAGAGTAACTTGACGAAAATCATTATCTGTAATAAATGTTCCCGATTCACCTCCAATAATTTTAGAGTTAAACATTAAAGCCTTTGCTCTTAAATCATTGGTAGGATCTGCACCAAATCCAGTTTTTGGACCAAGTGTTACACGAGCAGTAGCTGTGCCTGTGTTAAATGAAACTGTTGCTTTTTCATAACCAGAACCATGTAATGGAACTCCAGAACCATTTGAGTCTAGTCTAATATCAACTACAGATCCACCACTAATGATTGCTATTGCTTGACAACTATCACCATCTCCAACAACCGTAACAGTTGGTGCTGAAGCATAACCACTACCACCATTCACAACTCGAATGTTGGCGATTTGACCTATTATTGCCGCATCTTGAATACCTTTTTGTTCAAGAATAGCAGCTGGTGAAGCACTATCTGTTGTGCCAATTAATGAAACTGGAACATAGTTTGCTGATAGAAATTTATTAGCATTACCAGCACTCAATGTATATAGAAACTTCCAAATGTAACCGTCTGCAGTAAAGAACGAAGTTGTAGATGCCCCACTAGGAGAAATAGTAGAAGCAACGGCTGCTCCAGTATTATCTCTACCTTGTTTTAGACAAATATAAACACCGTTGTCTTCTGTAATAACAAAGTATGGAGTTGTTGGATGACCAGAAACGTTATCGTCCCAACCACTATAAACTGTACCAGATACCCAGTTATTTCTAGGAACAACATAAGAAATGTCTTCGCCAGTTTTAATAGATTGAAGTCTTAATCTAAGATTTCGTTCTTCTCTCAAACTATTAATAGGTGTGGGTGCGGTATCTGAACTATCCCAATCGATTGAGTTACCGATACCGATATAATATGCCGCAGCTTCTGTTTGAATCTCAGTAATGAGATTATCAAGAAATATTCTTTTCAATTTATCAGTAATAATACCAGTCATATTTTTTTCCTATTAAGCTATTGTAGCGCCGTAGTGACCAGCCACATACCAATTTGTTCCATCAAAAATAAGAGTTGCCGCATCATATTGGTCTAATGCAATTGTTGTACCTTGAGCAAAGTTTGCTGGTGTAATCGTAGCAATGCCAACACCTTTGTTTGTAATATATATTCTACTACCAGTTGTTGTTGCATTGGCTAGTGTAAGAGCAAGTGCTGTTGCCTTATTACAAATAGTATAACCGATACTTAGACTTATCGCACCATTTGCTGTAATAGTTTGACTATTTGGTGCAGAAACAGCATAAAGTTCTGCAAAGTTTTCATTAATCTTCGTACCAGCAGAACGTAGCGTATCGCCAGTTCCATCATTTGCAGCTGTACCTATTCCAATTGTTTGCATAGTCATACGATTAGACTTCCTTTAACGATTTGTTATTTCTATTTATATCAATAGTTATGCTGAATCTGCTGCTACGTAGCGTGGTGGATTAAAATTATCATATTTTACTCCATCCATAGTTTCAAAAGCATTCGAGAATTTAATTGCTTTATTTCCAACATCACTATCATCATCAAACGTTGCGTTATTTGCACTGATAGATTCTTCGATATCATTATACATTCTATCAATTTGTTCAATCGTTAGCTCAGAATATGATTTAACAAGAGCATTTAGATCAACTCGCTCATCAGAACTATCTGCATCACCACCATCTTGATACACACCAGTCAAGGAAGCAAATCCACTCGGTGTAATAGAAGCTAATGTTTCAAAAGTAAATACGCCAGCATCACTATCTAAGATTGCTAATGGCATAAGATTTAAGTTTAAATTACCTAAACTTTCAATGATAACTTCGCTACCAAGATAAAAGCCAGCTGGGTGAACAAATGATTTATATAGATCACGCCATTTACTAATAGGAACACCTGATCTAACAAGAACAGAATACACTTGATAAAGCGCACCGTTCTGAATATATTTTAATGATTCTGGACCGATTTGTGATTCACCAACAATAAACAAATTGTTTTTAGGATAAACTATTTGAGGCTGTTCACCATAGAATGCTCTAAAGAATCCTTCAGCTGAATAAAGAGAGCCTTTAATCTTGTAACCATTAGCAAGTAATCCAGCCATTTGACGTGGATCAGCAAAGAAATCAGCAGATACTGCGCCTTGTCCTATTTCTTTAAATATTTCATTTAAAGATATTTCATCAGTTGCCCAAAGGTCTCTAATCTTATTAAGATTTTGTGTTTGAAGATCAAAGTTATGAGTATCATTTTTATTCATGAACTCATAATAATATTCTAAAAATTTAACTAGATTTGGATATTCAGAAACATAGTGTTCAGGTAAAAGTTCCCTAATCTTACTTTCAGTAAGATTTGGTGTTCTACGATTTAAACCTAATTGAGTTCTTATTACCATTATAGGGCTACTTGTGTTTTGCCATAATCTAATATACCAGATGCAAATGATCTATTAGAGTCAATATTTAATATATAGTTTCTCAAAGGAATAACAGTTCCTTGATTTGATGGAAGTGCACTTAAACGAATATATTCTTGACCACCAGTAATAGATACAGGAGCAAATCCAGTAATGGTTACATTACCTGTTGTTGATTCATAACTTCCAATATTATTAACTTGAACCGTGTTATCAGCATCAATCACTTGTAGTACATTTGAGTTTAATACATTACGAATCACACAAACTTTACTATTAAAGTTAAATGTGTTTGATTCAATAATATAGTTCACATCATCTGGACTAGCTAATGCAACAGGGAAATTGACCTTATAAGAACTCGAAACCCCAAGTGTTGGCGAAAATCTTTGTTGAACTTTAATGTCCATTCTTGAGTTTAAAATAGCATCACTAAGATCATCTATTTGCGTAAGAAGATTTGATCTTCTAAAGACTGCATTAAATTTATTCAAATTGGTTGTAAAATAGTTTGTTACAATATTTTGAACACTTGTTGCTGTTGTACTTAATGTAGTACTAGTTCTATTTGGATTAAATCTAAAGAAAGTCGAACATTCAAGATATGTTATTTCAGGATCAACAAACTCTGTGTTTATAGACATGATTGATAACGGAGCAATAAGATTAGATTGAATATTATTTTTAACAGTTGTTTTAGTAGTATCTGTAGTATTATTTGGTAACTTAATACTTACAAAAACTTTACCATATTCAACAGGTACATTTTCTTCACCACCCCAAGCAATACAATCTTCCACTATAGAAAACTTTGAAAGAATCAAAGCTTTATAATCATCAGCTGTAACAAGCCTTTGTTGTGCAGCAAATGTAATAGGTGCGTTATATCTAATCGCATCAATCGATTCTTTATCAGCGCCACCTGCCGCAGATGCAGAAGTTGTAGATAATAATGGATAACTACTACCATTTACTGTAATCTGTGAAGAAGCAGTGAATCCAGTTGCACCATTTGCTTCAATACCACTTGATGATAGATATTGGATTATAATCTTGTTGCCAGCTTTAGGTGCTTGTCCAGTTGTAATGCCATCACTAAAAACTACCTCATAAAATCCATTTGGAGATTCTCTTAGTTGATATAGTTGAGATGCTGCATCAATCGTAATAGCGTCATATAGTTTACCATATGCAGAAAACGAAGATGATGTAGCAGTAAGATAAACATTTACGGTAGTAGTTTTTGTATCAATCGTAGTATCTGGAATAACATATAGTTGCGTGTCGGTTGTTACACCAACATAAAATGTTTTAGTTTTTAGTCTGCCTTGAACAACAGGAATATCAACAGTACCAGTAGAACTTAAAAATTGATAAAAACCAGATCCATCATCACTTGCTGTATAGTCTTCTAGTGTATAAAATGAATATGATATATCATCTACAGACGAACTAAAGACTGTATATTTTGGAAGAGTAACAGTTGTAGGTCTTCCGACATCAGATACTGTGACTGAAATATTTAAATATGCAGTTGCTGAAGTTATCGATCTTGGATTATAACCAAGAGCTTCTGCATGAGAAACAACAGATGATCTTAGTTGCGCTGTATTAAGAAATGATTCATTCAAAGCAAAGTTAGCAATAAGTCCATTAAAATGAGTATTATGTGCCAATACATCAAGGATGTTTGACATACCTGATGCTTCAAAGTTATAGTCAGCAAACTCAGTTTGTTGAGCCAAATATGTCTTTAGACTATTCTTAATTGTTGCAAAGTCAAGTTGAGTCGACTGAATATTAGTAGCCATATTATCTTAACCTCGTTAGATTCGTTTCAAGTGTTACAAGTTCTTGTGTGTTAACAACTTGGAAATTTACTGTTATCGAAAGAGTATTTGCGCTTGGATGAAGACTGGCAGCAACACTTAAAACTAAAGCCCTCGGTTCAAATCTAGCAACTGCTTCTCTAACTGTTGCTTCTATTTCAAATGCTGTGTCATTGTCAACCAATTCAAATAGTATATTATTTAAATCTCCACCAAAGAATGGCTGAAAAGGCTTTTCGTAATGATTTGTCAATAAAAGATTTTTAACAGCTTGTTTAACCGCAGCAGCATCAGTCTTTTTATACAAATCACCAGATGGTCTATTAGTAAAAGTCAAATCAATATCACTAAAAAGCTTATTACGAGTAGTAATAAGACTTCTCGTACTTAAGTTTCCATCTTCGACTGCAAAAGCTTTAGTTACCATAATTCTTTTCTTTTATTATTCGTATTATTTATAACAGTTATTCAACTCTTACAATATTATCTAAGTCTTTTGCTTGTTGACTAACTGTTCGATCATAAATGAGCTCATAAGTCCCAATGGTTAGGCTTGCACTCCATCCATATGTTTCTGGTCCATATTGATCAGCTAAGGTTGCTCTCTCACTTACATGTATACTAATTTCACCGCCATCAAAGTTTGCTCTATAAAATGCATATTTTGCAAAGCCGTCCTTGCTGATGCCAGGATTTGCAAACGGCCCTGTATTATTGATATAATCATCAATATACTTGTCTTGAGTATTATAAGTCCATATTGGAAATTTGAACTTATCATATTTTGATACGAATGGTTCTTTTGTTGTTAGAGGGGCCGGGGCCGGTGGTGGAGTAGGTGCTGCTTGTTCTTCAGTTTTAACTTCAACTAGATCAGAATTTGAAGTTACTTTTCCATTGTATCTTGTTTCAATAGCTCTAAAGAAGTTACCCTCTACTACCTCATATGATTCATTAAGTTTTGGCATAATAAGAATGATTTGAGCGTTCAAGTTTCCAGATGGATCAAAGTTATCATAATCAATAATTAGCTTCTCAAAGAGATATATGTTTTTTAAATAAACAGCAACATCAAAAGTTTTTTCGTATGGGACTTCACTAGTCTCACTTTGAAGTTCCCATACAACCGCTCTACCTTCAGATTTTAATTTATTAATACTATCTGCCCATGTAGCACTTTTTTTCTCATTTGGTGTGGGAATATAGAGACCTTCAACAGGAATCAATCTAAGGTTTTTAAAATTTTCATTGGTGTATTTCCGAAACTTTACTAGAAGTTCAGCTTGTGGTTGTAAGTTTCTTGCAATTTGCGGTCTTAATGAAACACTAATATCAAGTATATTACCACCAATCCTACCTTTGCCCATGAAGCTCCCAATCATAACACCCAAGCTATCTGTCAAGAAGGTTGATCTATCAACAGTTGCTGTATCTAGGATAGTAACTGATGGTAAAAATTTAGCTGAGTTATTTTGTGTAGCTTTAAATTTACCAGCTGTACCTGGAGTTGACCAACCAAGAGGCGTTGTCCCTCTTGTAACGTCTGAGCCTTTACCAGAAACTCTACCCATTGCTGGTGGTGTCGTATTCGTATATTTTGGAGACAATTTTCCAGTTGCAATAGCATTACCAATAAATGCTTGGTTTTTCACATTTCCGGGATCTCTCATAATAGCTCTTACTTCTTCAACTGACAAATCTTTTTCAGATAGACCGCCATTAGCTGTTGATTTATTAATAGAGTTGCTAAAGAAATCACCAATATCAACTTCAACTTTTATGGCACCAACAGCCGTTTTAAATAAGTAATCGCTTATAAGTGAAGCTGTAGGTAATGTTCTATATAAGTCTGTTGGTGTATTAGTAATTGAACCAGCTGTTCCAGCTGACCCTAAAGCTCCTGCAGTATCTGCGCCTGTTGCTTTATCTGCTAAAGCTGCAGTAGATGCTTTACCGTCCAAATCACCATGAAATGTTGGAGCAGTAACACCTTCACTGTATGATGCAGATTTTCCATACGTAAGCATATTTTCACCACCAATAGCACCATTCTGTCCCATAATAGTAAGATCAGTAGCAGCAATATTCATGTTAGTTGCACTTGCAAAAAACTTATCTCTTGAACTAATATGGGTTGTGGCACCAGACGATAGTTGCATATTTCCTTGTGAAGTATTTCTCATAATACCTTTAGTGATTGTATTGTTATCACCAAGAATAGTACTTGTAGAAGCTTTTAATATTGTTTCAGATTTATTGCCTTTAATAGTAAGACCAACGTTTTTATCAACTGTGGTTCTCATAGAACCTTCGATTGATTCAGTTTTATTTGAACCAACACTAACGTTATAATCTCCTTCGACATCAAGATTAAAATTACCTTTGACTTTCATATTCACATTACTACCATAAACAATAGTAGCATCACCTTCAATAACAATCTTTTGATCTTTTGAAACAGAAATGATTTGTCTACTAGAAGAAATAATCATTGATCCATCAGCTGATATTTGAATACCACATCCAGTATTATGTTTGATAAGAATACGTTCATTGCCAATAGTATCATCAAGTTCAAAACTATGACCAGAAGCTGTTCCAATAACACGATTTCGTGTATTCATCGATGGATTAACTGGACCAATACTAAAACCAACTTGATCAATACCACCACCCAAAACAAGTTGATTAGTTTTGGCACCGTATGAAGCTTTATTCACAGAAGAACTAAACAAGTATTCTACAGATGCAATAGGGTTTGCAAATAAATCTTTATCTAATCCAATTTCGGTTATACCTTTACCAAATAAACTGATTAGATCATTTAGATCATCATTAGTAGTTGTCATGCAAAATTATTCCCTCTTGCGACTATAAGTTGTGTCCTACTTAATGGACTATAGTTATTATTATATTGATATACATTCTTTTTACCAAATTGAGTATAGATGTAATCATCAACATTCCATGTTGGTCTATCTCCAATAGGATCTACTTTACCAGATGTTGTACATTGATAATGACCTAACACTTGACCGCCTGGATATACACTATAGAAAGCTCCCAAGAAATCTTTTTGAGCTTTAAATTGCTCAGCTGTGATTGACTCAGCTGAAATATATCTATTCCATTCAGAAGATGGTGTTGAAGATACACAGTTATATCCGGCAACGTGAGAGATGCCAATACTATAGTTATTGTGTCCAAAATCTTTTGCATGAGCACCAATAATATTTAATGGTCGCCCTCTTTGAATCGTGCCATCACGTTTAATAATATAGTGATAACCACAACCATTAAATCCACGTTGCTGATGTATTCTATGAATGTCTTCTGCACCAATATTTACTTGATTAATAAAGTTAGCAGTCCAGTGAATAACAACTTCTGTGATTTCTCTTGTTGCCCCACGTAGTTCGGCTTCAAGTTCTTCTATACTTGAAACCATAGTAAAAGCGTAACCACCACCACCTATAGATTTATCAAAGGCTGTAACTTCAGCATCAGTTGACTGCGCACTAGAATAATTCTTTGATATAGTAGTAGCACCTTTGGTTTTTACAGATGTATTTGCTCCTGACCATGATGCATCAGATGTACCTAGTGTAAATATTTCAGCAGTTGATGTTCCTAACTTAGAAAATTTGGAATTAAATTGATTCACATTTCCACTTATTGAAGTATCAAGTTTAGATAATGCTGTTTCAATATTAGGAATATCTATATTAGAAAATGTGCCAAGAAGATTCGCAGCGTCTTTAAAACCACCTATATCAATAAGACCAGTTACTTGTTTTTTGATAAAGTTAGGAACTATTTGTCCTGTATCTTGTGTAAGTTTGCCAATCTCATTACCGATAGGACTTGCAGTTGCTTCGATCAAATCTTTTAGTGGTTGTCCAAAACCTTTATCTAAATATTTATTAAGTGGTGCAGCTGACAAACCTACAGATTTACTAAATCCAGCAAAAATACCACTTGTGCCATTAAGTTTAAAACCTTCGAACTGTTTTAAAACAGAACTACTTGCTAAAGCTTTAGTCGCTTCTGGAGCAATAGATTCCATAGCGTCTTTTAATTCATCTATATTTTTACCTGATACAGAACTAAGTGTAGCACCAATAGCTTCTGGTGTAGGTAACCCACAAGTAAATGAGTTAATACCACTTACAACTTCATCAGTTAATCCAGTAAGACCTTTTAGTGCATCAAGGTTTGTACTTTCGATTGCTGATTTTAAATTAATACTAGGTGGGTTATCAGCAAGCAATGCTAAACCTTTACCAACTACTGCTGTAGCATCTTCTGTTAGATTGTCTATTTCTTGAGTTAAAGATTGAAAACCACCTTCGATTGCGCCAACATTAATACCAAGCTTTGTTGATGATATTGCACCTAGTTGTGCTTGAGCATCTGCAGCAGCAGTTTGAATTTGATCAAAGTTGATTCTATTTTTTAACGAACTTAGTTCGCTATTCATTTTACCTAAATCAATACCAGTCATTATGCAAACCTCGCATAACTATCTTCAGCATAGGCTATACGTTTATCCAAAGCAGAACCTCCACTTCTTTCATAATATTTATCCCAAAGTAATGCTGCATCTTTTGCAGATTTAGCTTCTCTTATTTTTTGACCAGCACGTTTTTCAGTTGTAGTTAATTCCCATAGAATATAACCAAGTTGAGTTTCTAATAGATTTCTAGGTCGATGAATCATATTGGCATATACATCAAGACCTGTTTGGCGGGTTGCTCTCCATTGTGCAATACCATAAGCACCTTTACCACCACCGGCTTTATTAAATGCTTCTGGATCAATCTTAATGCCTGATTCAGTTGCTAGATTTCCAACAATGCCAGAAGCTTGTTCTGGTGTAAATCCATTTTTGGTAAAAAAGTTAAATGCTTTTTCTGCATTAGTCGAGCCTTTAAGAGATCCAACAGCAACGGCTCTAGCAGATGTAGATGATGCAGATGTTGAATACCCATAATCACTAGATGAAGATGATGAGGCTGTTGGTATTGGCGATTGACCAGAGTTGATTTGTTGATCTTGTGATGGATTCAAAATCCTTGGAACAGAACCTAAAATCATAGGCAACTGCGAATCTTTACCATCCAAAAATACACCAAATACTTGAGCGCCAATAGCCAACATTGGATTTGCTCCATTACCATTAGTTCCTGGTTCTGTTGTAGGAAGCAAAACTTGTGCCCATGGCAACTCACCGCTTGGCACTTCATCACCATGTATGCCCCAAATCCTAACTTGACATCTACCAAGGTGTAGATCCTCATCATTATTGTTAATAACCATACCAAAAAAGAATCGATTGATTCTATCACCATAAAATTCACTGCTCATGATAGTTCACTTTCTTGTGGCAAGTCTGCAAGTTTTACGCACGATGCCGTAACGTCATATCTTTCTTTTTTAAATACATGCTTTACTGCATACATCAAATAATCACCAGATTTTTTAGTATCTAAGTTTTCATCTCTATTTTTAGTATTCACAGAGTTATTTAAAAATTTAAGTTTGATTTGATTACCTATTGTATTGCTGTATTCACCAATAAGAAAGTTTCTACCAGGAAGAATAACATCAATCGCATTTCTACCAACAAATTGTCTCATAGCAGCTGCAATAACTTTTTGTTTATGTTTTGCTGTATTTGCTGCTTCGTTATAAGTATTTACATCAGGAAAAACATCTGTACTTACGAGTCTCGTAACATTTTTTGATTGAATGGTATTTAATGTATTACCATTTAACTCATATCCAGTAGTAAAACTTAGTTTGTTTTGATTTTTTGCAATGACATCATTTGCAACCATTTCATTTAATGTTTTATCTATATCAAAAATAATAGCTGGACCAGGACGACCGAGCATGGAATCATAGTAAGTATATTTTGCGCCAACAAAACCCATGTTTACCATACTAAGAATATCATCATTATTTTTAGTTTCATAGTATTGAATAATATATGATTGTTCTTCTATGCTTTGTGAAGCTGCAGCAGAAGTTACAGATTGTGAGTACCAATAAGGTGTAATATCTGGCGAGGTTTGTAACATTTTATCTAAAGGAATACAATGAAGTTTCTTATTAGCTAATGTTGAAAATAAATAATAAGGCGTTGAGGTTGCTGATATTGCTCTATTTCTAACCCATAGAGCAGCTTCGATAGGAGTAAGATTTGGAATAATCACTCTCATAGGTTCTTGATCATCCTCATCAACCTCAGAGAACTCTTTACCTAAATTATCGATTATGATACTTTGAATAATGTCGGTTGGTTTACCTGTGTACGGTTTATTAACATTAATCAATGATGAATTAAATGCATGTTCTTCAATAATATGAACAAGTATAGTAGATGAGTTATCATTACCTTTAATATTTTTCATTACTTTTTGAATGATAAAATCTTTTTCAATTGAAGTTGATTCATCGCCAGGTAAAGCAACTGAAATTGATAGTTTTTCTGAACCAGTAAAATCAACAGAGTTGTAAATATTAGCATCATCAACAAAAACAACTGTACCAGTGAGATAGGGTTTATCAAGATGTTCAAATATTTCAATATCAGTGATCACATTTTTGATATCAATAAATGCTCCATCACTAAATGCAGACGAAGATATAGTTGCCTTTTCGAGAACAAAACTATTCGCTGTTGGTTTCTCTCTTGGTGGCATTATATAGTTCTCAATGCTTGTTGATAAGCACTATATACTTCTTGAACAGAGGAAGGTTTAATGATTTTAATTTCTTTTAGTTGATCATTAACTTGTTGAAGTCTATCAAGGTAAGTGATTGGAGTTAATAATGCGCTTGGAGCACTATAAGGATCAACATCAACATATTCACCATCACTATTTTCATAGTGGTGCACGGCATTATATTCTTCTACAACACTAACAAGTGCAAGACTTTCTGGAAATTCGGGATCAGTATTATCTCTTATGAGTTCTGAATTTAAAAACTTAAGAGTATTTGTTTTTGTTATAAAGATTTGTCCAAAATTTAAATCTCTTTTAGTAACAGTTCCTGTAGCACCAGATGTTTGGCCAATAATAGAATCACCTTCTTGAAAGTGAGTTAATAGAGAATTAATATTTCTTGTTGTCAAAACAGTTTTAGTGTAGTTGTTTTGGGCTTTTAAAACAACTCTTTGCGTAGTTAACGGCCAACCAAGTTCTCTAATATCATCATTCAATAGATAAAACATCCAATAATATTTAACAGATCCATAAATCTGTTGGGAAAGAGTGTCGGGTCTCTCTCCATCTTGGACTGTTAGATATTGATAGAAGTTAATATTATTTTTTACTTGATCAATAACATCAACATATCCAGATATATTCTGAAACGCTGTTGCAGAAGTTTCATTTCCAAAATTATATAATGTTTGGGGGTAGTTTTTAAAGAACATTATTAATATCCATTTATAATATCGTTTCTGCTAAGTGTTCTTTCTTCACCAAAGGTCAAAGTAATATCGACTTCAGAAGCATATCCTTCAACATGCCAACTCATACTACCTGGATTATAAGTTGTCGAAACTGTTTTTAGAACACTTGGTAATATTTTTGTTGCGACGTTGTTGTTATTATATTTCATTGTGATTTCAAATTTATCTGGAAATTCATAACCAATAGGAACATTAAGTCCACCTGCACCCTCATCAAAGTTTATTGTATCTGGATACATTGTAGTTCTAAAGAATTCTACAATGTTTTTTATTTGAATAGCTTCTGCTTGTGAACTAGCAATCAACTTAAATTGAAATCTAAATTCTCTTAAGTTTACAGATTTAAAAAGATTGATTGTATTAGGGTTAACAGTAGCACCTAATCCTGCTTTGACAGCAGCTGCACCAGATTCGCCGATAGGAGCAACTTCTGCTAACCTACTAGCAGCTAATCTAGCAGTACGTTGATTAGCGACATTACCAGATAACAAACTTGCCATACTTCCAGTTACTTCACCTAAACCTCTTGCTAAAGAGTTGAAAGCACCAGCACCAGATTGTATTCCAGCTAAACCGATAGCGCCAATAGTTCCTAAAGATGCTTCATTATATGACACTGTATCATCAAACTGTAAAGCAGATGGTAAATATAATATTACGCCTCTAGTTCTATCTGTAACACTTTTACTTGCTCTACCATTTGGATCTTGTGAGATATTAGTATTTGTGGGCAAACTAGGTATTAAACTGCCACCATTTCCACCTGAAGTAACTCCAAAAGCTCTATCAGCAGGATTTACTCCTCCAGAAAGCTGTGCGACACGATTGCCCTCATACCCCTCAACGAAAGCTGCGTATGCGCCTATATCACCATTTGCAAATTGACCGAGACCACCATTACCAGTTGATCTTGACAGTAATGCTTTTATTCCACCACCACTAATTTCTGGTGGTGTATATTTGATAGGTCTAAATGTAATGGTGCCGACATAATCATCTTGTCTTTCATAAGGAAATCTATATGTTCCAGATTTACTTGAAGGTCTAACAAATCTAGGCACAATACCTTTTATTTCAGATAACATTTTTTATCCTATAAATAGAAACAGTAGTTGTATTTATTTATAATGGATTTCATGGCACATTCGGGTAAATATATAGTTAAAAATCCTACAAAGTATAAAGGTGATCATACCAAAGTTGTTTATCGCTCTATGTGGGAAAGAAATGCATTTGTTTGGTGTGAAAATAGTTCTGAAGTAAAAGAATGGTCATCTGAAGAAGTAGTTATTCCATATTACTATGATGTTGATAAAAAATACCATAGATATTTTATGGACCTTAAGATTACTTATATTAATGGAAGAACTGTTCTTGTTGAGATTAAACCTGCAAAAGAAACTCAACCTCCAAAGCGACCAGATAAATCTAAGAGATATCTTAACGAAGCTTTTACTTACATTAAAAATCAAAACAAATGGAAAGCTGCAGCAGAATATGCCAAAGATCGTGGTTGGGAATTTGATATTTGGACAGAACATAAACTAGAAGCAATGGGTATTAATCCTAAACCGCTTAAGAGTTTAAAAAAAATAGCTCCATTAAAACCTCTAAGAAAGCCGATAAAGAAAAAATGACAATATACCTTTGAGTAATACTACCCTCTAAAGAAGCTACTCTTCTATTATATCACATATTTCACAAATGTAAACCCTTAAAATGTATATAAATAACATTATGAGCAATCTTTTTAAAAACCTAGAATACGAAGCATTCCGGCAAGGAATTAACCCACGGACTCAACAGTCACGTGAATGGTTCCGTAAGCAAGCCGCACAACTTACTAACGTCAATCGTGGTAAGTTAATGCAAGAGGAAGAAATCACTCTTAGAAGTAGACAGATCATTGGTAGTATGTGTATGTTTTTCTATGACCCAAAAGGCAAAGAAGAACTTCCATACTATGATCGTTTTCCCCTCTCCATCATCATAGGACCAGCCGCCGGTGGCTTCTACGGTATAAACCTACACTATCTACCTCCAACTTTAAGAGCAAAGTTTCTTGATAGTTTATTGGAAGTTACTAACAATAAAGCATATGACCAAACGACTAGGTTTAAAGTGACATATGACTTATTACAAAGAGCCGCAAAGTTTAAATATTTTAAACCATGCTTTAAACATTATTTGTCTGATCATGTAAGAAGTAAGTTTGCTTATGTTAATCCACCAGAATGGGAGATTGCTACATTTCTTCCAACTGCAGATTTTGCTAAAGTTGGTAAAAGTATAGTCTATAAAGACTCCAGAAGGAAAATGAATCAATGAGTTTTAGTATTGATCAAATCAAAGGTTTAATAAATTCAAAAGGTGGGGTAGCTGCTGCCAATCTTTTTGCTGTGCAGTTTCCAAGCATAGCAGGTACTGCATCCACTGAAGTAAATTTACTTTGCACTGGATTAAATTTTCCTGGTAAAACTATTATTACCTACGATAGAGATATCGGTCTTCGTCGTAATAAGATTGCTTATGGTCAACTATATGAAGGTATTACTTTTACATTTCTTTTGTTGAATGATTATGGTATTCGTAAATATTTTGAAGCATGGCAAGAGAAAATTATAACATCAAATTATCAGATTAAATATAAAAATGAATATGCATTTCAGATTAAAGTATCACAATTGAAAAAAGGCTTTGGTCTTCCAGTATATTCGACACCTTTAGGTATTCCTAGATTGCCAGCTGAGATTCAAAATAGACTTCCTAAGATTGGTCCTTTTGACTTTGCTCAAGGACAATTTGATCTTGATTTCTTAAGTGGCGATAAATCCATATATACTATGACACTTGAAGATGCATTTCCTACTACTATATCACAAGCACCATTTGGTAATGCAGCAAATGATGCAATAATAGAATTAAGCGTAACATTTACATATACAAAATATACTACCGTGAATAGACAGGCGAATCCAATTAACGACTTTATCCAATCACAAGTTGGCACAGTTGTTAGTAACTTGGCAAATAAATTATTTTAAGGATGAAATGAATGGCACTACCAAAGATTAATGAAGTACCTAAGTATTTTTTAGAAATTCCATCTACTGATGAAAAGGTTGCATATAGACCTTTTCTAACAAAAGAACAAAAGATTCTTTTGATTGCAATGGAATCACAAGATCAAAATAATATTCTCAACTCTATTACTGATATCATTCAAGCTTGTATGATTAGCGATATCAATATTAAACAGTTGACTACATTTGATGTTGAATATATTTTTACTCAAATAAGAGCAAAGTCTGTCGGTGAAAATTCTAAGATAGGTATGACTTGTACAGAATGTCAAGAAACAAACGAGCTTAATATCAACTTAGCTGAAATCAAAGTAAATAAAGAAAATATTCTAAGTAACATCATTAAGCTAAATGATACTTACACATTAAAACTTAAATATCCAAACTATTTGTTTACTCTTAAAGCAACTGCAGATTCATTTACAGAAAATATGCTTTACTTGATTTCTGGTTGTTTAGATACTTTAAACACCGAAGAAGAACAGATTGCATTCAGAGATGAAACAGATGCAGATATTATGGACTTCATTGATAGTTTAACAACAGTCCAATTTGAAGAAATTGTGATATTCGTTAATGCCATTCCTAAACTAGAACATAAAGTAGAATTTGTGTGCACAAAATGTCAACACGAAAATCACGGAACATTAAGAGGCATCAACGATTTTTTTTAATAAACCTCTCTCATGATAATTTAGTCAACTACTACAAGATTAATTTTAGATTATTATACACTTATAAAATGTCTTTGACTGAATTAGAAAATATGTTACCTTGGGAGAGGGAGGTTTATCTTACTTTGTTAGAACAAGAACTAAAGGCTGAAAAAGAAGCAAGACAGCAACAGAATCGATAGGATTTGAACTATGGCTACGGCAAACACAACTTTAGCGGATGTTGTTCGTGAGTTAAAAATACAAAACGAAATAGCAAAATCGACTGATGAAGGTATTTTATCGGTTAGTCAAAGACTTGCTCAAATGTTATCTGAACAAATGGCAAAAGATAAAGTAGATGCCGAAAAAGCGTATGAAGATAGTAAAAAACAAGCTTCTTCAAAAAGAGCTGGTAGAGCTGGTAGTGCAAAAAGTATCAGAGAAGGATTCTTAAGTGGTTTTATGAATGCTAGTGGGTTTGGTTTTTTAGGTGGTTTAATAAGTAAGGCTTTAGGGGTTGTTTTTGGAGTAGGTGGCGCAGCTGTTGGGTTACTTGCTACTGGACTCGGATCAGTAGTGGGTAAAGTATTTAAATGGGGATTAATTGGTAGTCTTATTATGAATTACTTTGGTGAAGAGATTAAAGGTTTCTTTGATCCAGATGGTGATGGTATTGGATCAATCTTAGGTTTTGAATTTAAAATGGATGATCCTAAAACTATCGCAATAATGACACTAGCTGCTGGTGCTATTGGATCTGCACTATTAACATTTGTTGCTGGTCAGATATTAGCGCTTGGCGCAATAGGTTTAGGCGCATTGTTTATGGGTATTCCAGGTATGAAAAAACTTGGTAAAAGTATATTTGAATATGGTAAATCAAAAAGTGCCCCTGTTAAAGCTAGAAGATATCTTAAAAAAGTATTTGGCAAACCACCTCTTGTGATTGATTCCGTTGCACCTGAGCTACCCAAAACAAATACAGTAGAGACAAAACCGATAACCACTACTCAATCAAATAGTGTTAAGATTGCTGATGCGATGAAAAATGGCAAATTTTTACCAGAAGGGTATAAAATGGGCCCGGGTGGTAGGCTTCAAATATATAATCCTAGAACAAATAATTGGAATTTTGCATCTGCTGATGATGTTGCTAAAGTTGCAGGTTCAATGGATATTTCAGCTGAACCGAAAGCAAAAGTGTCACAAAGAGTACAAAGATCAAAGCCAATTCTTACTGATAAAG
>TARA_R110000822_G_scaffold146194_1_pt1 | contig 27363 bp, 42 predicted proteins | sample TARA_R110000822 | Tara Oceans TARA_R110000822 (sample SAMEA4397666) | marine metagenome | biome: Polar Biome; feature: [SRF] surface water layer (ENVO:00010504); material: water (ENVO:00002006), including particulate matter (ENVO:01000060) such as... | depth 5 m | reverse complement strand
ACTACAATATAGCAAATGAAAGACTAATGTAGTATTATGCACAACACCTGTATATCAATCGTGGCTTTTTCTGCCATGATTTGATCATACGCTGTTAGCTCACTCCAACCCACACCCTATAAAGTAACAAAAGGCCCTTGAATGGGCCTTTTTTATGCCCGTATTTGGCATTTTCGCCAGATACGACCCCTTAACACCCTTCCATACCTAAGAGATGGAGGTTGGGCTTTATCTGTTCTTTACCCTAAACCCCACACCCCCTAGTAGTTGTTTATCCGTAAATTATTAAAATTTCGATTGGAACAGGCCGCCCGGTCAATTACCCTCTTCTGCTCACCAGAACTACTCAATTAATGCCTGGACCCATGCCACAGGATCCCCTACACCCTTATGGCCTATCCTTTTTCCTTTTTCCTTTTTATTTTATTTTATTTTCACTCTTAAATATAAAAAAGAAAGATAAGTTTTCGATGATGCCCTATAGCCCCAGTAAGAATAACCCTTTAGCCATCGAAAAAAACAAAACAGCGTTTTCGACCTTTTACGATGCTCTGATTATCAGCGTTTTATTTTTCGATGTAGGTATATAGCTTTTTCGGTGGGGCTTTAGGTAAATAGGGTTATCACTCTGAATTTGTGAATAACTAACCTATACCCTAGGCCTTTTGAGTGCGATATATCGTACATTTGGAAGGTCAAGTTTATAATTTTTTCTATTAAGAATTTAAGACCCCATTAATCCGATGGCGTTTAATTTCTTTTGCAATGCATAACAAGCCTTGGAAACGTTCAAGGCTTGTTTAACTTTTTAATATTTACAAATGGCTAACGAGTCTAGTAAAAACAAAATGTCCATTCAATCGGACAACAAAATACCTCCATTTATAGTTAAAGCAGCGACCAAGCTTCTAAGAAAACTATTCAAAAAAAGCGGTGATCTAGGCGCAGGACACACCCTAGACCTTCCAGAAGCCGGAAACGCACTTGTGAGCATAACTTTTAACTTCCAGAAAATAGCCGCTGACTATGTAATTATTAGCCATAGAGAGGATAAAACTGATCTGGGTAAAAAAGTGGACAAAGCTATCGCAGATAGTTTAATTTCAGAGGTAAACGCTAAGTGTACGCATTGCAAAGCACCTACAGACAAAAAATTCATACCCTTTAACGACTTCTTTGAACGTGAAGATGAATTGGCCTTAGAAGTAGAAGCAGCAGAAGCAGCAGCAGAAGCCCAATCTACAGAGGACGTTCAAAGCATCTACTAACCAAACCCTTTTAACATTTGTCTATTACCAAAGAAAGGCCCTTTAACCAGGGTAAATTTCCGAACCCTCTACATTTACATCTTGGTGGATCCCCACCAGTATTAAAAGACTTTAAATTTAGGGTTAAGTCTGATAACCCTGGAGTGAGTAACGATGATCAGTACATTATCACTACAGGTGAAGGTTCTTTTCCGAATGTTGATACATTCCTATATGACGTTACTACAGATGATGGCTACAGCGCAACAGGATTAACGGGAAACCACACTATAACATTTCCATCTGGCGCAGGAACTCATAACGTAAAGATTACGGGTGATTTTCCTAGTATGAAGAACTCACATACTTATGACGACCAGAAGCTAATGACTATTGAAGCCCTTGGTGATTATGGTAGTGGTTCTACTTCTCAAAAAGAAGCATTTGAAGGTTGTAGTAACCTTGTATGGAACGCTACAGATGCAGGTGATTTTAGTGGCGTTCTGGATTTCACGGATATGTTTTTTGGAACGACAGGTATTCTTACAATTTCTTCTTTTATAATAGATTTATCAGCCTCTACTAGCTTTTTAAGAATGTTTATAGCTTCGGGGATAACTAACTTTCCTCCAAACGTCTTTGATAATGTTACATCGGGTGCTTTTGGTAGGGCTTTTGAACTAACAAACTTAACTACACAATCAATAGATAACATTTTTGTTTCTCTTGTGGCTTCGGGAGTTTCAAACGGTGTATTCAAACAAACAGGAGGACAAGCACCTAGTGCCACAGGGTTAGCAGCTAAAGATACTCTTGTAGCTGACGGTTGGACAATAGTATATACATCTTAAAAAATGGCAAAAACCGCAAAAAGTGTAATAAAATTAGAGAACCCAAGTGTAGATACATGGTTTATTGGTTGGAATGATTCTAAGTCAAAAATAGAAGCATACTCCTTAGTATCACCTAAAGAATCCATGTTTACCGCTTTAAATATAGTAGATTATTACACCACCGAAAAGTCTTGGCTCGGCATTTTAAAAGCAAACGGAATAGTACCAAAAGATTTATAATGAAAAAATACACCATTAGGATATGCTGTTTGATAGTGCTATGCCTAGCAGCCCTAAACACCCTTAAATCACAGTCTGGAGGTATTGAAACTCTAGTAGTAGAGTTTGGCAGAGATGCAGTAGATTATTCTCCAGAGATATTCATAGAAATTGGATCGGTCTATAACCAGGATATAAACTTAGGGGGTAGTAGAATAGGTAATATTACCAGAGTAACCACACCTTTAGAGTCATTTGTCTTATTTTATCCTGGAACCTCTGCATTTTATCCAGATTTAGAACATGAATGGAGCCTTAATGACACCCTTAGACCCCAAGCAGAGCAAAACCCTAAACTATCACAGTTAAAGTTAACCTATAGCGGTATAATGTGGTTAGAATTAAGCATTAGACATAGAACTACAGGTGTAACATTTACACGCGGAAAGTGGGTGTATCTACAGTTTAATGAGTTTAACGATAACCCCAATAGTGGGTTAATACCTTCTCAATATCAATATGTACCCGAAGGGTTAACAGCCCCTACAAGTAGTTTTGATGTTTTCGTTCCCTCATACCCACCAGAATTTATAGTATTCGATAATATCACCTTGGACCATGATTATAATGGAGATGGTCATGTAACGGTTATTGATTTAGGTGAGTTTTTATCCCTTTACACCCCTTAAAAATGAGTAAATCCAGACCAGGTAAAGCAGCTATACTTTTTGCTGCCATGGCCACCTTTTTAGCCCCTGTAATGCCAGTAGCTAGTCATGGTGCAGTTATAACGTATGAGGCATTAAATTTTAGCCAAAATACCAGTCCATTATTTACACCAGACGGTAAATACAAGGCTAGAGGTGGTCAAGAAGGAAAATATAACCACAAGAAACTAAAGGGCTATCAGCGCGAGAACCTTAGAAAAGGGCTAAAAAAGTATGGCAGAAAACGATAATGGTTTTTTCGGTATTCACCTAGCCTTAAAAGTTCTGGTAGTAGTAGATAATGCTGCTGCTACGAGCAGAAAATTAAGCACTAGAGACATAGCCAATGAGATTCACCAAATGAGGCCAGAGCTTCATTATGGAAATCTAAAAAGCCGTGTGTACAGAATTATAAGTGGTGCTATAAAGGATGAGATATTCCTAGATGAACTGCACAAAGACCCCAAGTATAACTTCGATAAAAGATTAATTACAGGAATATATGGCAGAAATGAGTAAACTGGAGCAGCTAAAAATGAAAGCTATGCTAACGGGCATTAGATCATTCTTAACTCCAGAGAAAATAATAGGTTTTACAGATAACCAACTTCCAAGGGTTACTCTTCTATTGAGTGAATTTATTAATAAGGAGTACGGTTCGCGCAGATTAGAAGGTGAGGGTGATCTTATCCCTGCCGTATTTACGAGAAATGGTGAAATATTCATTTTCTGTTTAGCCCCTAATAAGACTTATTCAGAATTTAGAAAAGTCGCACACTTCGCGCTTAAAGATTACACCGTGAAAATAGACTCAGAGCTAATATCCACACTATTAAAGGAACACTTATAAATGCCAGATAACATCATAGATAACAGCGTAGAGTCATTATACGATGAGTTAGAAGCTCCTGTTCAAGATTATGCCGCAGCAGCAGCAGTAGAATTAGAAGATTCCGCACCAGAACCCTCACCAGAAGCTACAGGATTTGACCCTAACGAGGGCAAAGAGTCTATAAGTAATGAATCAACTACTGATTCTCCAGATGGGAACCCGGAACTGTCAGAAGACCGCATAGACAGACAGGCTAAACTATACGCAGCCACCGGAAACCAGATAATTCCATTAATAGGGCTACTCCTAAAGTTAGCCCCTGCTGATTTAAAGGCAGATAAATCAGAATTAAAAGGAATCCAAGACGAATGGAAGGATTACATGATGGAAGAGGGTGTGCTATTAAAACTACCACCTTGGGCCAGTCTAGGTCTAGCCATGCTAACCGTTTACGGTGGTAAGGTGATCACAGAAATACAGGTCAAGAAAGCCAAAGCAGCCGAAGCCCCCACTAAGAGGTCAAGCGTTGCAATAGATGATGATGATGGAGTTACAGACTTTTACGATGCAGAGGGCATAGCTATGACCAAAGCTGAATTTAAGGCCAGTAGAGATGCAGAAAATGAAAAACCTAAGATTGATTTCACTGAAACTTTCGATAATGTTAGTAATGAAGATGAAATACTACTCACAGAAGTTCCTACAGGTGCTATGGCTGCTAGTTGGGTAGCCAAAGGGAATGAAAACCCTATATCAGAGAAAGACAATGAAAAGCGTAAGAAGGTAGGCCGTAAGGTTTGCCCTGTTTGTAAAGTTAACTATGTCAAACACCCAAATAGTAAAGTGTGTAGCTCTAGTTGTGGAGGTGCTATGAGTGCTAAAAAATTACACGATGAGTAAAAGAAAGACCAAGTTAATAGTACTGGTGGGAACTCCTGGATCTGGAAAAACATTCCTTCTTATGAAGTTTTTGAAGTTTCGAGATAGAAACCTTATCCTACCTTCAAATGTAATGGACGATACCTTTGATAGCGCAAATCCTAAGAAATTAGCGTTAAGCTTTGAGTGGTTAACGGATCCTAAAGATTTTCATGAGAAACGCATGATTAAGAAGTACGATATATCGAACATAAAGTCGTTTAAAGGCAATGCTATTGTTGATTTGTCCTCCATAGAAGATAACGAAGGGCAAAGAGATATGTTCAAGGCCCTGGTAAGTCAAGAAGGAATCCAAAATGCAGGACTATTTATAGATGATTTCAAAAACTACGTGATAGCTAAAGGCACTTTGCCATGGGGAGTTTCAGCCATACTCAGAAACCGTAGACATAGAATGTTGGACATCTTCTTAGCTGCTCACTCATTTAGTGATATTAACGCTGAGATTCTACAATTTGGAGCAGAAATAATAGTATTTAAGACCACAATTCAACCCACTAAGAATTTCATGGAGAAAATATCTGAGCATAAGCGGCCAGAGCTAATATCTATGATCCATAGGGTGAATAATGTTGTAAGCCGTGGAGAAAAGAAGTATTCAGATTATGAAGCTGCTAATCCTGGAGTGAAAGTACCGATTGAAATAATAAAAGAAAAGTTCTATTGTGAACGATTTAAAACAGTATAAAACCTAAAGCCATGCCTAAACCCGAAACGATAAAACATGACATACTAAGAGGTGGTCGTGTAAATGTACTAGAACAGCTAGAAACTAAGATAGATGAAGGATGGAATGTATTGGTATTCTTATCTTCTGATAATGATTACTACCATATCTTAATTTGTAAGTAATTTGAAAAGGACCATAACCATAACAGACGATAACACTACCAAAGGAGAATCCAAGCTCATAGACGATAATGAAGTGCTTACGGGATGCAAGCGTAATATTTTACCACTCCTGGAGCGTAAAAAAACCCAAGGATTTATGGTCACTTCATTTACTTCTACAGGTAAAGACTTTTATCACATCATGATAACTAGAACTCTTAGAGAAACCACTATGCTAGTTAATGCAGAGTAGGTAGGGTTATACATGATAGTATGATAAGAAAAAACCCTCTGTAGTGGAGGGTTTTTTTGGCCCTTAAAACCCTATGAGAATATATGCACCCTAGACCACTACACGCATACTAATAGACAATAAACACTCTAGCTCCTATTGTCTACACTATTTTTAGTACGATATATCAACCCCATATTTGCACTTCGATTATATTAATTAAAAAATAAAAAAAAGTGAGTACACAAGTATCAAGACCACAAGAGGCATTGCCTTTTCAAAATATGGCGATTGTAAATCGTGCAGGAATTACAGGTAGAGGTGTTAATAATGCCGCAGCACAGTCAGCTAATGCATTAGAGACTTTAAAATGGAGATTAGTAAATAATGCAGCAGGAGCAGCAGACCTAGAGTTTGTATTTGGTGGAGCTTCTGCTATTTCTAAATTAACGACTTTGTTTCCTCCAGGAGCTACTCCTTACGGTACAATTACGACTAGTCAATTTACCGCAGCGCAAGTGTCTTTAGACATAGACAATGCACCGTTAGCTATATCTGGCATTAGATTTACTGCTTTAACTTCTGAGGCTCAGTTTGACAATGCTTTATCGTATTACAAGATTGAAACAAACGGAAAAGTTGTAGATAAAATCTTTGAACTGGATGATGTATCACCAGATTCATTTAACCCTAGAATCATAGCTTATGATTTCAGAAGTACGGGAATGTTAGTGCTTAACTGGCAGCATTGCTGTAAGATCCTTGTTAACGCAGGAGAGGTGTTATCTATGAAAATGTTTGTAGGTGTAGCAGGGAATAGAGTTAGCTCATTCTAAGCATACCTAAAAAGAGATAGTAAAAGGGCTAGGCTAATAGTCTAGCCCTTTTTTAATTCAAAAAGTTCGGCATGAATAAAAGACAATTAGCCCACGCGCTAAAAAATGACCCTGTATATGCCCTGCAAACAGCTATTTCCAATAATATTGAACACGTAGATGATAAACTCTATAACGATTACAATATTCCTGGAACAGGTAAAAATGTAGGAGACATTATCGGAAGAATGGCCATGGCCGTTAAAGGAAAATCAATATCAGATACTAATAAGATAGTTGCAGACCTTTTAGATATTCCTATTTTATATGAAAATCTCGATTCTGCTACTTACGATGCTATTATAGGTAATTCGTATAGCAGAACTGGTGGAACTGTAAGGACCAACACTTTTTATAGTGACCTAGATCAGATGAACCATAGAAATGACTACTTAGATTCTGGAATAGGCGAAGGTAGTCTAGCAGGAGGTGGACAATCAGCAGAAGAAATTATAGCCAACTCAGCAGGTGATTCTGGAGGTTCTGGAGGTTCTGGAGGTTCCGGAGGTTCTGGCGCAAATTGGGGTGAAATATTAACCACAGGTGTAGGAATTGTTGATGGAATAATTGGACTTTTAGACGGTCTGAATGGTAACAATTCAAACCCAAATACAAATACAGGCCCAACTCCCACTCCAGATCCAGATGAAGACTCAGCCCCTATATTAATGTACGTTTTGATAGGTGTATTTGCTCTAATTCTAGGATTTCTAGTTTACAAAAGGGCTACTGATTAATGCCAGTAGCAGCAATTATAGCAGCAGTACTTCCTGTAATAAATCAAGGTTTATCTATCATAGGTGCAAAGCAGCAGTTTAACTACCAACAAGGTACAGTTAACGCAGATGCATACTGGAACTGGGGTCCTGGTGAGTACACAGAAGACAACACTTCCAATACAACTGGAATAGCCGTTGCTTTGGGAATAGTAGTGATACTTATTGTAGCATTTGCCCTATTCCGTAAACGAAAAAAAATAAAGAAATAATGGCAGGATGTCCTGGAAATGGTATTACCAGTCCTAATAAAGACGGTAGAGAGGAATGTATGAACTGCAGAGAGAGGTGTGAGTCTCTTTTTCCTGGTAATTCTTCATTAATAGACGGGTGTAAATCCGCTTGTGAAGGTGGTACTACAGAGATATACACGCAGAACGATTACTTGACTATTATAGGCCAAGGAGAAGAAGAAATAGCCGAAGAAACCAAAGAATATAACGAACAGTTAGCCGCAGCAGAAGCAGCACAAACCAAAACATACATAGGTATAGGAGTTGTCTTAGTAATAGCAATTTTATTTATGGTAATAATTAAGACCGTCAAGTAATGAAAAAAGGCATTTTGATAACAGTATTAATTTTAGTAGTTATAGCTGCGGTTTATTTCTTTTGGGGTAAAGAATATTTGCTTGAAGAAGAAAGATTAGAAGAAAATGAATCTCTGGCAGATCGTCTAATTTATATGACAGCAGCCGAAGCCTCACATCAAGTTTGGCAAAGAACTATAGACCAATTACAGAGAGATTACCCAGTATTGACTGGCACAATGGATAACGAAAACATAGCACTGAAAGCAAGTCTTTGGCCCGAAGAAGAAAGGAACTCAATCTACTATTTTATGTACAACCGTCAAATTCCTAGGTCATTTTTAACTGCTGCTAGTAGAACTAAGTTAGCATCGGTGGAAATAGCTACTAGAGGCAGAGAGGAAGACATGGCAGATATATTAGAAGGAACAAATAATAGAGAACACGCCTCTATAGAAGAGGGAGTATATAGAAAAGCACTTTACGCACTAGCAAATTGGCCTGGTTACTCAGAGTATGAGTTTGAATTAACAGTTCAACGCGCCCAAAATTAATAAGATAAATGGATTATAACATCACAGCAGATAGTATTCCAGATTTTGATGGATGGGGGCCAGACGATTATTGGTCAGCTTTAGATTGGATAAATTGGCATAAAGCTAGAGTTATAGCGTATGGCGTAGACTCCGCGAATGAGAAGATTATTTCAGAGTTTGGAGGAATAGGCCACTACAGTTTGTCAGTATCCAGAGAGAGCTATTACATATCCCAAGACGATATGTTCAGAAACTACTTCGATGGATTCTACATTCAAGGAATTTCCATAAAAGAGATATTGATCTCCATGTATTTTGGAGGTGAGTTCGTGGAGATAGTGAACAGCACAGGGGATTCCATCTATGAAGGTGTAGGGGATCTAGCCAAGACAGTTACTAGCACCTTTAAAATGGCTCCTTACATAATAGCTTTAGCAGTAATAGCCGCATTATACATTATATATAAGAATGAAGGGAAAATCCCTAAATTTTCAATAACCTAAAATCATAGAGATGTTAAAATCACTAGTAGATCCAAACAAAGCCCTTGGTTTTGTTTTTCTTACCATTTTCGCTATTGCCATTTGGCATACGTTGGTACAGAAGCAAGTAGACAAGATAGCTAAGTAAGCTATTTTGCCTACGGGCAAAAAAAAAGTAAATCAGTAATCATTTTTAAAAAAAACAGCATTTTGAACGCAACAGTAAAAACAATTTTAGTAGGAGCAGCATCAGCAGTAGTAGCTTATTTAGCAGTAACTATGATACTACCTAAAGTAACAGCAGCAGTAACATCAGTAGGATCTACAGAAGAAGCAGCAGCAGCAGAAGAAGCAGAAGCCGAAAAAACTTATAAGAGAAGAAGTATTTAATATATTTTCATATGAAAACAGTTAAAAAATATTGGTGGGTAATACTATTAGCCTTGGCCTATATCTATAAAGATCAAATTTTCGGTTCTACAGATGGATTAGAAGGAAATGCTACAGGAGATAATCTCGATGGCCCTAATTCTAATTCAAGTGGTGATCCACTTACAGAAACGAATACCACTACCATTCAAGATAGTGACGGAAACTTAGTAGATGTGGATTCAAATGGAGTACTTATAGACATAACTACTCCTACGCCTGTAAGAAATAATCCAAGAGCTACGACTGTTAGAAGTAACAGTCAAGGTAGCGTGGAGTATAAAGTTAGGAATCATATTAGATAATTCACATGGATAAACTAAAACCATGGCATATAGCAGCACTAGCTGTTATTGCCTATTTCGTTTACAATAGCTATAAATCCAAAGAAGATTGCGGCTGCTCTGAAACCTCGTAAGCATGAATGATTTAATAAGCCAGATACAGGACCTTCTAGCAAGTGCAGGAGACGTTACAGATGTTGCAGGAGGGAATAAACCCTTTCTTGTGACCCTGGAGAAAAAAGCAGTAGTTCAGTTATGTTTAGGAATATTCGTAGCAGTTGCCGCAGGAGTTTTTGTGGCTAAAAAGCTTAGTTAAAAATTGAAAGAAAAGTATATGCTATACATCTTCGCGGCATTAATAGCAGTCGTAATTTTAAGAAAACCCTCGATGAGACTATTTAATATAATTTCGTCCTCACTTTCTGGTTTAGGCAATTTGACTGAATCACAAAAAGAGAACGCACGATTAATAACACAGGCTTTCGAGCTACACGGAGATGGTGATAGACATAAACTTTACTACATTATAGCTACTGCATGGCATGAGTCGTGGTTAAGGCCAATAAAAGAGATCAGAGCCAATACAGGAACTACTTTGAGAGAAACCCAAGATAGGTACTGGTTTACGGGATATTACGGCAGAGGATTTGTCCAACTTACATGGGAGGACAATTACAGACGTATAGGTGAGATTGTAGGTGAAGACCTGGCAAACAATCCAGACCGAGTGCTAGAGCCTAATATAGCTGCTAAAATTATAGTCATAGGTATGATGCAGGGTGTATTTACGGGTAAGCAATTATCTGACTATATAAATGACACCGAAGTAGATTATTATGGCGCACGAAGAATTGTGAACGGAACAGACCGAGCAGGATTAATCCAGGCACACGCAGAAACTATAGAAAACAGCACAGAACCTCACTTCGCATGATGTTAGAAAAGTCGTTTTCTGGAATAATGGTAATGCTATCTGGTTTCGCTAGTGCATTAGCCACTATCACACTAGATTTTGATGGAGCCTTAAAGCACGCATTAGGACCATTAGGAGCATTGTTCATTACCATATTAGTAGCGTATAAATTAAATGTTTACACGCAGAAACTAGCCAAGAAAAATGAAGCTCAACAGCAGATGTTACTAGATCAGAAAGACATACGCATAAGAGATTTAAAGGAAGAGATAGACACACTATCAAAAAAAATCAATAAATGAATTATTACCCACTCCAACCAGTATTAAATGCAGAAGGTTATAAGCAGATAGCTATAGAAGCTTCTGTAACTACTCCACTTGCTCCTAATATCTCAGCAGCAGGAGCATTAATAGCTAATACTTCTGCCACAGAAAGAATATATTACATGGTAACTGGAAAGGACTTCTCTTCTACAGATATAGGTATTCCTATTCTGCCTGGCGAAACGGTATTTCTTCCAAACAAAGAACACCTAACTAACATACGCTTTACAGCAAGTTCGCGTTCCAATCTAACCTGTCAATTTTACATATAATAACTACTATGTTAGTACAGATTTTCATAACAGACATTGCAGGAGATCCATTAATAGGCGCACACGTTTATGTAAATGGCGGTAATAACCCTATTGGATATGCAGACTCCCAAGGAATAGCAGAAGTAGAACTATCAGATACAGGTGTACACCGTTTAGAGGTCAGCTTCATAGGTCATACACCATCACAGATAGATGTAGGTGAAGGAGTTTCTGCCGTTACCGTGAACCTAGCACCCAATTCCACAGAGTTAGGAGAAGCTACAGTAACAGGAACAGCACCTACCAAAAGCAAATACAAATTTTTTATAATATCGGCAGTCGTTATAGCATTAGCTTATCTAGTGAGTAGATTAGACTAATAGTGTGCGACATATCGTACCTTTAGCCTTTAAAACTCATGAGTAAAAAACAAGCGTTAATAAATAACGAGATAACCCAACTGGTGCAGCAAAAGGTTACTTCTGGTTCACCATGGACCCTAGATGAAGTAAAACGCGCTCAACTTTTCTCTGGAGCAGGAGGCGTAACCACAGGAGTTCGTGGTTCATTGTATGAGTTTTACACTCCAGACTACATCGTAGCTAGTATGTGGGCCATGGCCTACAAACACGGATTTAAGAACGGCAAAATACTAGAACCCTCATGTGGTACTGGTAATTTCTTGCGCTATGTAGACCCTACAAATAACTTTGTAGATGCCTATGAGTATTCCAAAGATGATGATACAGGCTATCAGATAGCCAAGGCAACATATCCATTCGTCAATATAAAAAAAGACCACTTCGAGTCTATCTTCTACCAAGGGAACACCCGTGTTGGTTCCAATAAGAAATATGACCTAGTTATAGGAAACCCACCATACGGTAAATTTAGCGGAACTTATGCCGGTAAAGCCCGTGAAGGGAAACACTTCACAGGCGTAACTTATGACCAATACTTCATTTGGGCAGCTATAGAACTACTAGAGAAAAACGGGTTATGTATCATGATAATACCGTCTAAATTTTTAGAAAACGCTACTAATTACGAAGCTTTTAAAGACGATATTTATAGCAGAGCAGATTTAGTAGATGCTTTCCGTTTGCCTCGATCCACCTTTACAGACACGCAGACACAGCCAGATATTGTAGTATTCAAAAAAAGATAATATGTCATTAGAAAAAGAACTTAGAGAGCTAGTAGAATCAGAATTGAAAGCGTGTTGTACAGACCGTCTACCTAGACTAAAGGCGCATATCCAGACACAGGCAGGAATGGAAAATGCCCAGGCTATCATATTCAGAATTTGTGAAACAGAAGGATTAAGCGTTCAAGCATCTATGAGCGCACTAGACAGCGAATTATAATGAGTAAGGAAATGAACATACCTAGACATTTATGGACGAGTAGTAGGTACTTTGAATTTAATTCTGATAAAGTAGCAGGAGTAAGTCAAGTAGTTAGTGGACAATGGGGGCCAGAAACAGCCGTAAAAGGAACTAAAGAAGATATTATACGAGTGTTACCACCTCCTGCTAAAAAGGTGGATAACTGGTTAGTTTCTGTAGATAACCAAAACCCTGAAAAACAGCCAAAAAACCAATTAAAAAAAGCTATAGCAGCCACTAAGAAGCTTTTAGAACACCCTGTTCCAGATGGAATAGAGATGTTAAGTTTTGATGATATGCGTAGCAAATATGCAGCTCATATTTCAGATAATGAATACCGTATCTGGACCACCTACCAAAAGTCCAGACAATTTGATTTGACCTCTATTTCCAAACCAGGTAACGGATGGAATAAGTATCTAAAGCCAATTACGGATAAAGAATATTTACTATTTCATGAACAAGGAATCGTAGCATATAACGGTAAAGAGTGGATCCCTTCGCCTATTTATTATTCTGGAGCCATTTATACTAAAATTTCTGAATTAAACAGGTCTAAACTTGGAATAGTACAGGTCATAGGTGAAACCCGTTTTAATAGCCAAAAAGCGAAGCTAAGTTCCGTAATGCCTAATAAGCTAAGACTAGCAGATGTCGAGTCAGAAAGGTTAGTTATTAAAGCCATAGACCCGTTTTTAGACGATATATCTATAGATAGGTTGTCAGATGGTACTATGTTTGAGAATCCCACCACTATATTAAGAGCTTTTAAAAATTGGTTAGGAACACTACCTAAAGGTGATTTTGTGAATGGTAGTGGCCACTTCAATATACTGAACTATATAATCTATAGAAATTCTTTTCCGAATGGCACCTCAGATTCCAAAAAAGCAGAAATAAAAAGAAAAGCACAAAAGGACCTAGTAGAACTATTCAGTAAATTTTTAGCAGAAGCCATAACCACAGAAGACCAAAGCAGGATTGAACTACTCTGGAATATCGAATATAACGGTTTTGTGGAAATGGACTTTAAAAAAATACCGGTAGGATTTGAGGTAAATAAATATTTTAAGACCGGACTCATAGAGCCTAGAGAAGCTTTATGGGATGGTGTGCGATTCATGTCTACTAAAGGATCTGGATTAATCGCATTTGATGTAGGTGTAGGTAAGACCATGACAGCTATACTCACAGTAGCGCAAGCTATGTACACAGGGCAATGTAAACGACCTGTTATAGTTGTACCTAATCCTACATATTACAAATGGATTAGTGAGTGTATAGGTGAGTTTAATAAAGATGGCACCGTAAAAGTGCATGGCATATTACCTCAGTTTAAGTCTCGCGTAAATGATTATCATAACCTGGGAGTAAAGCATATTCAAAAAGCTATAGACTCACCACCAGAAGACTATACGATAACTTTTCTAACCTTTGAAGGACTAAAGAAATTAGGGTTAAGCGCAGGATTGCAGGAAGAGATAGGCTTAGAATTGACTCAAATAATGAGCCAGGGATTAGCAGACCGCGACCATGAGAAAATGCGCGAAGATATTGATAAGCTTATGGGTAATTCCACAGCAAACACTCAATTAAACTTTGATGATTTAGGGTTTGATTATTTTGTGCTAGATGAAGCTCATAATGCTAAAAAAGTATTCACCAAAGTAAAAGGAGATACGCAGAAGGATAAAGAGAAAAGAGACCCAAGCCCTTACGCTCTTAGCGCAGGAGGTGATCCTAGCCAGTTGGCCATTAAGTCATTCTTATTGGGCCAGTACATCATGCGTAGAAATAATATGCGGAATGTGTGCCTACTAACGGCTACACCATTTACCAATTCACCATTGGAGGTGTATTCTATGCTCACTTTAGTAGCCTATCAGTCTTTAAAAGAAAGAGGTATATCTAATATAAAAGCATTCTTTGATAAGTTCGTGCAGGAAACCTCCGAAGAAGTAGTTTCTGCTTCTGGAAAATTTGAGGATAAAACTGTAATTAAAGGGTTTAACAATAGGCTTGTTTTACAAAATATCATTTTCTCTTATATGATACATAAAACAGGAGAAGAAGCCAATGTACCTCGGCCTATCAAGATAGTTTACCCACGTTTAAAGGATTCAGATGGAATAACCCTCCCTTTGGAAAAACAGGTGGACACAGCATTACCACAGACTCCAGACCAGAAGTACTGGATGGGTGAAATCGCTAGAATGGCCAATGATGAGTCAAACGCGATAGAAGGTGTTATGAAAAACACGGAAGGACTAGGTAAATATTTTGATGATGAAACTGGAGATTTAAAGGGCCGAGTATTACTCGCTGTTAGTTTAGGTAGACAGGCCACCATCTCACCTTATCTTTTAAGATTGAATGATGGAGGTAAACCCAATCCAGTTTACACCTATTTACTAGGAAATTCAGACCCTACACCCAAACAAATATTTGAAAGCAGCCCCAAATTAAGCTATACATTAGGATGCCTTAAAACCATTAGAGCGCACCACGAATCCAAAAAAGAGGAAATGTCTGGATGCGTTATATACTTGAATGGTGGAGTAGACTTTTTCCCGAAAATAGCACAGTACATAGCACAGGAACTAAAATTAAAACCAGAACAAGTAGTTTCTCTAGGAGGTGGTAAAATATCTACAGACCAAAAAGAAATTATAAAAAACAAGTTCTTAGCAGGTAAAATTAAAGTCCTAATAGGTTCATCTATTATTAGAGAAGGAATAGATCTACAGAACAAAGCTACTACGCTGCATAACCTCACTCTGGATTGGAACCCCACAGACATACAGCAATTAAACGGGAGAATTTGGAGACAGGGAAACCAACACAGCCATGTGAGAATAGTTACACCGCTAATAGAAAATAGTGTAGATGTATTTATGTTCCAAAAATTAGAAGAGAAAACAAGCCGTATAAATAGTATATGGTTTAGAGCAGGACGTAAAAATGTACTTGACCTGGACAGTTTCGACCCTAAAGACTTAAAGATAGGATTAATGACCGATCCTACAGAAAGAGCCAGAGCAGAAGTTTACGCAGAAGCAAGCTCTATAGAAAATAAAATTGAAGTAAGTGAGGAATACATTAAAGAGCTACAGGAATCAAAGGATTCCATAGACAAGGTGTTTCACTTGAACGCTAAAATAGACTCCCACTTTTCAGATGCTATAATTTTGCTTGAAACCGAGCTAAAGACAGCTAAATTAAGGTTAGAGAATGACGATTATTCTCTAAAAGCAGCTAAGAAAAGAGATGAACGTATAGAAATAAGCATTGCTACGCTCCTAGAGAATAAGTCCGGTTCTAAAGCGAAAATAACCATAGTAAAAAAATACGCTAGACTAAAAATAGAAGCGAGTAATACACGATGGGGAAATTACAGAGAAACCGAAATAATTAATCAAGCGGAGCAGCTAGATAAGGAGCAAAAGAAACTAGACAGACTCCAAAAAAACATACTAGATCAACACGGATTAACTATTTCAGACAACCTGGAGCCACTAATACAAAAGTATCAATTAGACCAAGAAAAACTCACGAAGAGTAAAGAAGGTGTTTTAAGTGATGCCTCATTAGATAAACTGGTGCAGCAGTATAAAGACGAGCGTTCAGAAGCAGATAAAAAGTCTATGAGCGTAGCAGAACGTGTAAAACAATTCACTAAGCATAACCACTTACTATCCTGCTTAAAAGACGTTCATAGTTGTGGAATAGACGATGGTAAAACAGCGAAAGCACCGCCTAAGACAGCGAACCCACCAAAACCAACAAGTACTATAGAAATTAGAATAGATGCCTTAGAAACAGCTTATTCTATAACAAAGGACCAGAGTATTAAAACCAGAGTAGAAGCACTTAAAATAGCACTAGACTTAGCAGCATGATTAAAGATAGATTCTCAAATACATTAGAGATAGACAGAAATGATATAATCGTTTCGCCAGAACTATTCCAGGGCCGTCAAACTAAGTTTAGTAGTGATACTGTAAAAGCAATAGTAAGTAAAGGATATTACGATAAAAGCGGAGAGCCTATAGTTGTTTGGTGGGATAGAGGAAAAAAGAAATTCATAGTAATATCTGGCCATAGCAGATTTGAAGCTACGGAACAGCTATTTAAAAAGGGCCAAAAGAACTTAGCCAAAATGCCTGTAAAGGAGTTTCTAGGAGATAGAGATGATGCCATAGACTACGCTGTACTGGAGAGCAACAGAGGGAGTACAGAAGAAGGTTTGTTGTCAGACATAAACGCTTATAAAAGAGCCTTAAAAAGAGGCTATAATAAGAATGAGTTGTTGAGAATGTTTAAGCCAAAAAGCAAACTCAATAAGCTAGAAAAACTCAGTAAATTAAATATTAAAGGAAAGTTTATTGAGTATTTAAGTAGCGACCAAAAAAACAGTTTCCCTTATTTAGAAAGGAATGCACAATGGATAGGTGAACTAAGAAACTACCTTCCTGCACTCAATGATTCTCATGAAAATGAACTCTTCGACTGGCTTTATTTAAGTGATTCAATGGCGTTAAAAATGAGTAAGGACAAGCTCATGAACGAAATTGACAAACGTGTAAACAGACTAGACTTTGACCCTTCTAAACCTCTAAACATGAAGGACAGGCCTAGTTCTAACGCATACACAGATCCACTAAACAACCAAATAAAGGATTTACAAAAAGAAATAGACTCCCTCAGAGTCAAAAGAAATAAGAAAGATGTTTTAATAAATGAGGCTAGGACTGTAAACCCTTCTTTAATTCCAAAATTCCAAAAGGAAAGCCTGGACATTCAATCACTAATAATCCGAAAAATAGGAGAACAGCAAAAAATTAGATCTAGTGTAGGTAAGTTAGAGCAAAACACCTTTGTAGACCTTTTTAGCGAACAGAAAGAACCGGTAAAACCATCATTAATGAATAACAAAGAAGAAACCAAAATAGCCAAGTTAAAGAAAGCACTTAATCTTCCAGGACTATCTGCCGAGGAAAAAAGCATCTATGAGACGGCACTAGCCAAGCTACAGCCCAAAAAAACACCTGCAACTGCACCTAAAAAGAAGTATTCATTTCCTTTTTACGTAGGTCCTAAAGGGGAAAAAAGACAGCTACCAGTAGAAAAGCTATTCGATTTGAGTACTAAAGAGCATCTTCTTTTAAATATTAAAAATATACTCCCTAGAGAGTCTACTAGTGCTGAGAGAAAGGCTAAAACAATAGTCATGTTAGAGAAAGGGTATAAAGGCACTATACCTAGAAGAAAGCCTATAGACGTTGAAGAGATAAACGGTAAGTTCCAAATAGTAGACGGGAACTCTACATTTAACACCCTTGTATCAATGGGCTATCAAAAACTGCCTTTTATTATAGGTCTACCTTCATTTAAAGCACCACCAGTAATAAAGAAACCTAAAGGAATAACCCGGGAAGACTACAAAGGCGTATTCGGTGATTATGACGGTGACGGAATACTAAATGTAGATGATCCTAACCCCCGTAAAACAGGAGACAAATCCACCATAGAAGAAGTAAAGCTATCCGATGAAATAGGAGCGTTAATCGACTGGCGTAAAACAGGTGAACAAAACAGACTAGACTTCCTAGAAAAGCTCCGAACCGTAGCCCAAGGAGAAACCGACATTTTAAGCCGTACCAAAACACCCTACAGCATCTTCAATAAAATGCGTAGAAAAATGACAGGCGGCCCTAACCAGGGATTGACTGACCTAGTAGGAGGTATGGTGATATTCGATAAACATAAAGACATTGAAGCCTTTAAAAACAAGGTAAACGATGGCGTTTTGGGTAAGGTGATAGAATTTGACGATTACTACAGCTCACCTAAAGCAGGGTACATGGCCTACCATTGGAATATCGTATATAAAGGTGGAGCCATAGAGTTACAAGTAAAAAGTGAACGCTTAAAGAAAATAGCCGCAGCATCACATACGCTATATAAAACTGGCAAGCATAGTGCATCTAGGCAGTTAGAGTTAAGTAAAATAGCACTAAGAGCAGACAAAGGCGAAGCCGCAGCCGCAGAAACTTTCACCACCATAGAAAAATCTGGAATTAAAGAATTTCTAACCAGTACTACACCTCCACCGGCTAAAGCTCCAGAAAAGAAGACTCCTGCACCGACTCCTAAAGCACCACAGCCCACCAGAGCGAGTCTTCTAAAAAAGTATAGTGATAGATCCTTAAAGCTAAACAGAGCGCAAGTACTACAGGCAGCACAGGAATTTGAAAAGGTTAGAGGTCATTCGGCCAAAAACGATAAAGTAAGAGATAACAGCAAGCGACTAACTCCAGACCACGAAAACCTAATTAGGTGGATGAAGTCACCAGGGCAATTTGACCTTATAGGAGTAGACACCTACAAAAAAGATTCTCCCACCTCCGATCTAAAAATAAAGAAAGAGATATTCTGGAGTAGACTATTAAAAAGATAATTATTAATTAACCCCTAAAAACAGAAAAATGAGTTCTGAAATGAAACAAAAGGCTAAAGATTTCGCGTGTACTGTATTGGCAGTATGTACCGCGATTTATATAATGCAGAAATTTAGTTAAGCATAGTGCGAATTACCGTACTTTAGTAAATGAAAACTTAGTTTGTGATTTGTTTAGTTTAAGTAAGGAAGGCCCGTTGATAATCAACGGGCTTTTTTTTACCATAAACCAAATGCTTAAAGGTACTAGCAGAATAACAGAACAAGGAAACCTACCCCTTCTTCTGTTATACTATTTTATAGGTAGGAATTATATTTAAAGTAATGGCAAGATCTAAAATGTATTTCGAGTTCCATATTGTAAAATGGAGTGAAGAAGGTAAATTATTAGAAAAACACAAAATGGTTGTGCAGAGACAAACCCTATCCAATGCAAGGACAGTCGTTAGGAAAAAATACCCGGTTAGAAACGGCTATTTTGAAGAGTTAAACAGCAGTTGGCATAAGAAGTCATAGGTAAAAAGCCCGTTGATCATCAACGGGCTTTTTTTTGCCATAAACTCTGCATAGTGAATCTACAGAAACAAACTAGGTTTTTTTTAAATTAATTTCGGTTAAATAGAACCTAGGTAGATTTACCCCCATAAAATAAGTATAAACTTAATAAATCACTTTTACAGCGTTTAAATATAAGTTTATACTTATATTTGTAACCGTTAAGAAATTAAACCCCTATATAAAATGATGAAAATTGAAGCTATAAGCAAAAAACACCAGGCTAGAGTTAACAAGGCCGTTAACTGGCTATTGAAGTATAACACGTTCAACGATAAAAGGACCCGTGCAGAAGATAATGGAAATAACAAGGAGTACGTTAAAGTGAACAGAAAATGCGAATCTTCTTATGATAAATTCCTAGAGAATATGGATGAATTACCTAAGCGTGAACAGATCCAGATATATAAATCAGCTATGTATTAGAACAATTTTAAAAACAGCACTTTAGCACCATGGACATAAAGCAGCTAAAAAAAGAACTAGGACTATCAAATACGGAACTAGCAGAACTATTCGGAATGAGCTATAGTGCATACGCCAATAGCTCGGCCAAGACAAGATACGAAGCCGCACTATGCGGATTATATAAACACATATTAAACCAAAACACAACAAAATGAAAAAGCTACTAATAATTACAATTTTAAGTATGATCCTATTCTCTTGCAAAAAAGAGGATATGGACAGCCAATCCTCTGGAGGAGGTACATCACAAAACTGCGATAATGTCGTATGTCTAAATAACGGTTATTGCATCTTAGGTGATTGCATCTGTCCAGACGGTTGGAGTGGTGATAATTGCGGCCAAGAAGTAACCCCAAGCTCTATGAGGTGGTACACGTTAAAAGTATTGAGCCACCCTGCTACAGATAACGGTGCAGGATGGGACCTTACCTCTACAGCAGATATATATATAGAGGTATCACTTAATGGATCGGTAATTTATTCCAGTCCTACATACTATCCAAACGCCTTACCTGGTAACACGTACACATTTACTCCAGATAATTACATCTACATAGCTAATCCTACAGCTACATACATAGTAAAGCTATACGACCTAGACGATATAGGCTTAGACGATTACATAGGAGGCTATACCTTCACTCCCTACGTAACAGGTTCATCTTTCCCATCTACACAAATTATAGGAGCAGGAAACGCACTTACTTTTGAGCTAGTTAATAATTTTTACTGGTAGTCAAAAAGTGTGAAAGTTTGGTAGTCCATTAAAAAGAGTATATTTAATTATGCGCTACTCAAATAGCCAACATCGAAAAAATAAACACCCCCATCGAAAACCAAAAAGGGCGTTTTTAAACTTTTTTTCGATGGTTTAAGCCCTACTACCAAAGAGATACAGACGAACATCGAAGAATCGAAAAAAAAAAGGGGCCTATTGGTTCCTTTTTTCGTTTTATTGGTACATTCTCACTTTTTGAATATTGTTAGTGCCTCCAGTTTCAAGTTTTTTAGTAAAAACTTTTGCACAGCTATCTGGTAACAATTCCAGTTCTGAAATTATATCTTCACATTTACACAAATAGTTATTTATGAGGTGAACTTCTGGAGTGTTGTTCATTCTCTTTTGCCATTTTAGTAATTCTTCTAATATCTCGATAGTAGTTACTGATAAATTATGAAGTGTAGAAATTGGATGAAAAGGAGAGTAGGACGATTTAAAGAACAGCCTCCGGCACGTTTGATTATATTCAGCTATGAGTAGGTTTATTTTTTTATCTATCAACTCTGACTCCCTAAACAAGTAAATCTGCTGATTCATTCGTATAGTCTCTGAGAATATCAAGTTAACCTCCAGTAATTTCTTGTTTAGGTCCTTATTTATTACATTGATGAAATATCGTGCTTTCTTTTCGCTAGGGAAGTGGACACCGCCACCTGGAAACATTACACGATACATTTGGAACCTAGTTTTATTGGTTATTTGGTTAGGTAACTCTATATCAGTTATTTTAATCTCTTTCATGTCTTCGCCATTTGAAGGTGGATTCCTTGTTGCTATTGGTGTGCAGAGCATATAGCATAGTGTAGCGTTCAGTTTGTTCTATACACCGCACCTATATGACAAAGGTAAACATTCTTTTTTTTGTAAATCGTTGAGTGTCAACCGTTCACGTGGGAAATATTCTGTCATAATTAATATTATGCAAAAAACCAAATCACACTACTATAGTTACTTAAATACATTACAGGAGTTGGCTATATGAATTATCCTAAAATGGCAAATAAAAAAGCCCTACGAAAGCTTTTTTTTAATGAATTTTAGGTCGTTAGCTAGTTCTGCTAGGTTTAAACTAGGTTTCATAATTACTCTGTTTGTCATACTCCCTTCACCACGTAGCAGCCACTCTGATGATATTTCTGGAAACAAGCTGAGTATATCTACTAAAAATTTAACGCTTGCTCTTTCTGGGTGATCCATTCTGCTTTTTAAGGTAGACTTAGCTATACCTAATGTTCTAGCAAACTCAGCATGATTGCCGCTACAGTAAAGTGTAATTATTTGCTGAAGTCTATTCTGCATTTATAATTTCATTTAATTTTAATATTGAATCTTCTAAATTTCGAAGTCTGTCCTCTAAAGTTATCTTTTTAGGAGCTATTACATCTTCTTTCCAGTCCTTAAAAAAGTAATATAGACTCACATCAAAAGTTTCTGCTATAATCTTTAATTCAGTAGCATCTATAGAATTTCTAGTTATGCTCTTACGCAATCCAGAATCAGTTTTACCTACTAACTCAGATAGTTTTTTAAATGAAATTCCTTTCTCTTTAACCAGTTGATATATAATGTTAAGCCGCATTATAGGTTATATTAATATAGCATTGTTAATAAATAACTGTCCTATTTTATAGAGATTACTATACTCTAGGACTACTTTTGAAGACGAAAAGGTAAGTACAAATTAGTACTTAATTAGATTGAAAACACAAAAGTTAATAAATGATTACAGAACAAAAAATATTTAGTGAAGTTTGGTTAGGCTTAACGCCATCACATAAGACTAAAGTGCTTAGGACGGGTTGGCCAGAAAAACCAACAGACCAGGCTAGGTATAAGAAAATACGTAGAGTGCTTAAAAACCCAGAAAGTCTAACTATTGTAGATGCTGAGATGCTTTGCAAAGCTATTAGTGAAGTATCTGGAGAGCATTACCCCATATCTCATTTAGTCAAAGAAGTTCAACAAACTAAAACTCGTAAAAATGATAAAAGTATCAAAGAAAACTAGAGAGCGAAAAGAAAGGCGAACGGACTTCTACTCTATAAAGTTTGAGAGCTATAGTCAAATCCCTTCATGCGTAGCTATACTTCAATCAGAAGGTGGGCGTACAGGTGAGAAAATAGCCAGTAAGATAATAGGCAGAATGAGAGTAGACAATCACATAGTTTACGACCTAACTCGTGCAGAAGCTATGTTCTTTGGATCACTATTAACGCTCCAGGGAGATAAAGCTAGACAGATTTACGGACTACACATACTAAACCACTTTAAGAATTAACTCATGGCTGAATCAAAAAAAGAACTGAGAAATGGTAAGTACCACATCATAGTAACTCATGGAGATAAAACTATAATTGATTCCGATTTTGATTCACCAGAAAAGGCCAGTTATGAGTTCTTATACGCACACTACATGGTGCTTCGTGAAATGATAGATCAAACTTTCATAAAAGTAGCTTACGGTACTGAAAATGTTTCTCCACTAGCTCAAAAAAAGGACTGCATCTACTTTAAAAGAGTACATGACCATCTTTATGAGCCTAACAGAAAGTCTAACCGTACCATAGAAACTTTCGCGCTTAGTGTTATGAACCACATTCCTATGCTTTCTTCTTATAACATGGTAACTCCACAATCACAGGTAGTAGTAGGTGCTTTATGGAGAGAAATTAATATTGCTGCCGCTACTATCGTACGTTACAGCGCACGACATAGTGATACTTACTTACAAAAAACACTAAACTAAATGAGCTTTTACGCTTCCAAACAAGTCATATTAGATGCTACAGACAACGGACTACGAGTGCTACAATGGATATTACCTAATGAGAAGGTCACAGAATATGCAGGCAAAAAAAAACCCATCAAAGCACGCGATGAAAAAACCCCTTCTGCTATAGTCGCTCAGAATAAAGTAGGTAGTTGGTGCATCATAGATTTTGGTGACGATATGAAACCGAAAGACTGTTTTTCATTTTATATGCACTATCACGGTGTGGACTTCTACACAGCTTTACAGGCTATTTGTATGAATTTCGGAATAGGACCAGAGAAAGGCGGTTCCATGGGCGTGGAATGGACAGACAGACCCAGAACACCCAAAGATAAGCCCAATACTCCGCTAGACTTAGAGTTTGGAGAGTGGAACCAGGAACTACTGGAGATAATGGGCAAAACCACCACCCAAGAAGCCGTTGATTTCATGAACCTAAGACCTGTTAAGCAGTACGGTTTCATCAAAGGGCAAAAAGTCCTTATAGCCAAAGCCACACAGTTCTATCCTATATTCATTTACACCTATGAATATAAGGAGGTAACATTCTGGAAACTTTACCAACCCTTTTCTAAAGAAAAAAAGCACAGATTCCGATACTTTGGAACCAAGCCCAATAACATTGTGTTTGGTATAGATAAAGTGATAGCAGCTATTAAAAAAGCCAAGCAGCCAATAAAAAAACAGAAGATAGCCTCGCTAGAAGAGATAAATGAATACATAAAATCTCCCATCAGCATTAATGATAAAGACAAGCTCCCTAAAATAATCATAGTGAGTGGCGAATCAGATGCAGTAGCAGTACGGAGTCATTCAGAGGACATCTATCCAGTATGGTTAGGCTCTGAGTCCATGACCCTATCAAATCCCGTTTATTGGTTAATACAAATAGCCTCGCGGAACCTTTATAACCTCCCAGACCTAGATGCTACTGGATTGAAACAAAGCAAAAGAACAGCTCTTTTATATCTAGGCATTAAGAACATAGAACTTCCAGAAAAACTAAGACTTATAAAAGATAGTCGCGGTAATTCCTGCAAGGATATAAAGGACTTCTTACAACATTTCTCTGCATTTGAGTTTGACGGACTTATGGACAGGGCATTAAACCTAAAATTCTGGATAGAGCTTCTTAAAACAGGGAAAGACCCCGAAACTGGAGAAGAAAAGGTAAAAGAAGCACGCTATGACTGTAGCAATGTCCATTTATATCTTTGGCTCCAAGCTAAAGGTGTATTCAGAATAGATGCTCCACACTATAAAGAGGGCTATGAGTACATAATACTTGACGAAAACACAGTTATACCTCAGACTTGGACTCAGATAGCAGACCGGGTAAACAATTATCTAAAAGGCCGTAGTATAAAAGTTCACTCCATGGTGACTTTAAGAAATGCTTTTCTAAAAACACCACAACTCAAAGAAAACTCACTTCGTAACCTAGCCATGGCAGACATAAGCTTTGACCATGCCACCAGTAAGGAGCAGTACTTCTTTTTTAGAAATAAGACCGTACATATCACAGCAGAAGGTGTGAGCATAAATAAAAAAGAAGATGTGACTAGGTATGTATGGCAGGAGGACGTAAAAGACCATGACATTATACCTACAGAAAAAATACTAATCTTCACAGACAAAGGTGAAGGTAATTGGGGAGTAAAGTTCAATGAGAAATACAAGGATCACATCTTCTTACAGTACTTGTACAACACCTCCAATCCATTTTGGAATCAAAAGACACCACTAACAGAGGAACAGGAAGCCAAAATAGAACAGCATATAGCCAATAAAATATACGCCATGGGCTACTACTGCCACGGCCACAGAATAGGCTCCAGAGCATTTTCAGTTTACTCCACAGACCTATTGGACGTAGCACTAGGAGAATCAGCAGGTGGAACAGGTAAATCTATACTAATGCAAGCTCCACAGCAGCTAGTAAACAGCCACACCGAAAACGGCAAATCTTCTAATCTCTTTACAGATAAGCACACGTTCGGTTCCATGACTAAGAAGCATAGAGGACTAGCCTTAGACGATGCAGACCGTAACTTCAAATTCGGAAATATGTTCGTGTACATTACAGGCGTATTCGCAGTAAACCCTAAGACAGATAAAGCCTGGGCCTACGAACCCACCAAATCACCTAAAATCTGGATAAATACCAATCATGCCTCCAAAGATGCAGACGGAGCCACAGAGCGAAGAAAACTCTATACAGGTCACTCAGACTATTACCATGCCCAAGGAGAAAAATATACGGCTCCATTCTCACCTAGAGATGAGTTCGGAAAGGATATGTACGAAGATTTCACTAAGCACGAGTGGAACATCTTTTACAATATGCTTTTTGAGTCCGTAGAATTTCAGTTAAAAGCTCCAGTAAAGGTAGACCCACCAATGGAAGACATCACCAGGCGTATGAACCGTGAGGTAATGGGCGAATCATTCGAGGACTGGGCCAAAGAGTACTTCGCACCAGAAGCAGGAAACATAAATGCAGAAATTCTAAAAGAAGATGCACTAGCAGCCATTAACGGGAAACTAGATAAAAAGTACCAATTAAAATCAGCCACATTCAAAAAGAAGATTAGGGCCTATTGCCAAGACTACGGCCTAATCTTTAACCCTAAGAGACTATTAAACGCTAAAAACATAATAGAGCGTAGCAATGGAGGCGTAACCAAAGAATACATATACATAGAATCTACAGACCTATCCATACCGATACCGTCTACAGAAGTAGATCCATTTTAACAAGTAATCAATTAAACCCAAATAAATAATGAGTAATGAAGTAGGCGTGGCAGCCATTAAAGATGCCGTAACATTCATAGGTGAGTTAGCCGGAGACGTAGAAGAGAAAGCTCCGGACGGACTAAATAAGATTGAAATAGCAGGATTATTCCTAACTAATGGCGTAAAGCTGTTCGGTGTGATTAGTTCTTGGAGTGACATTAAGGAGGAATATGAAGACCTCACGGACAGCGAACGTGAGGAAATTGTAGAACACTTTAAAGTAACCCTAGATTTTCATGACGACTTATTAGAAGATCAAGTGGAAGATGCTTTTTTCATACTGGCAACAGCAGACAGAATGAGATTGCGTGCAGGATGGAACAAGGATGCTAAACTAATGGATAACCCAACATCTGATAGCTAATTAATCACCTATGACAAAGCCACACCCCAGGGTGTGGCTTTTTTATACTAATACAAAAAAAATGGAATTACAGACTAAACTAATTGCAGGAGGAATAGTAGCTTTTTTACTCTATGCAGAAAAACAAAGGCATAACGATAGCCCTAAGGTATTCATCAGAAAGGAACTAATAGGAGGGTACAATGGTTACGCGGCATTTCCACTTGGAATTTTCATAAAAGAGAGCGAAAAGGACAACAAGATGCTTATGGACCATGAGATGATCCATTGGAAACAATTTCAGAGAGAAGGAATCATACCTTTTTTGATAAACTACAGCCTAGAAGCTTTAAAAAATGGCTATGACAAAAACCCCTATGAAATTGAAGCACGTAATCTATCTGGAGAAAAACAAGAATGCCTAACCAACTATACAGATTGCGTGAGACTAGGAATCGCAGAAACAGTAAACAATCCAAACTTTAAATTATGAGTAAGCCAAGGTTATTAGAATTGTTTGCAGGGTCAAGGAGCTGGGGAAAAATAGCAGAA
>TARA_R110000822_G_scaffold53236_1_pt1 | contig 28224 bp, 39 predicted proteins | sample TARA_R110000822 | Tara Oceans TARA_R110000822 (sample SAMEA4397666) | marine metagenome | biome: Polar Biome; feature: [SRF] surface water layer (ENVO:00010504); material: water (ENVO:00002006), including particulate matter (ENVO:01000060) such as... | depth 5 m | reverse complement strand
GGTCACAATGTTCACAATATTACAACGTACACGGAAAATGAACAGTAAGAAAACGTGAACAACATGCCTCTATGGTGTAATGGATTAGCATAACTCTCTTCTAAAGAGTTGGTCGGGGTTCGAATCCCTGTAGCGGTACTTTTTTTAAAATTTATTTGGTCAGTCAATATATTATTCATATATTTGCCGTATGGGAGATTATAAATATTTAATTAACGTTTCGAACAAGAATAACAACAAGTTCTACGAAATGATTGAGGAAAGCAACGGAACTTTTACTGTTAACTATGGTAGAGTTGATGTTACTAAGATAACATTATCATATCCAATGTCTCTATGGGACAAGAAATACAAAGAGAAATTGAAACCTGCAAAGGGGTATGAAGATATCACAGAATATAGAAGTCAAGAGCAACCAGCTGTTGAAACAAAGAACAGTGATGGTGATTCAATCATATCACACGATAGTCACGTAGCTGAGATTGTTAGTATCCTTCAGGACTACGCAAAGGCTCACTCAGCTAAGGTGTATAATGTTAAAGCGGTATCCGTAACACAGATACAAGTTGATGCGGCTCAAGTCTGCATAGACACTTTGACATCATTAGTGAAAGATAGCTTCGGTAAGAAAACTGGGAAGAATAAATGGTCGATTAATGTATTCAATACAGAGTTGATGAAATTGTTCAGAACGATTCCTAGAAAGATGAAAAATGTTAATGACCATTTGATTACAGCTAATACAACAGCCGACCAAATTAATGACATGGTTAGTGAAGAACAATCTAACTTAGATTCAATGGCTTCACAAGTTGTAGCACCAACTATCATCAATGAAAATGAAGAAGTTGACACTAAAGCTGATAAAGACCAAAAAACATTACTTGAGACTTTAGGTTTACACATGGAATTACTTACATGTCCAGATGAGCTTAAAAAGGTTAAGAAAAATGCTGATGAACACAAAGACCGTGTTACTAAGGTATATAAAGTTGTCAATAATGACACTCAAACGGTTTTTGATACAAACTTAGGTAAAGCTAGTAATCAAGACACTAAATTATTCTGGCATGGTTCAAGAAATCAGAACTGGTGGTTTATTGTACAACAAGGATTGAAGATTAGACCATCTGGAGCAATCCACACAGGTTCAATGTTCGGTGATGGAATCTACTTTGCTGCTGAAGCCGATAAATCTATGGGTTATACCGATAGTGGACGTTGGGCAAGAGGTAACAGTAATGGTAAGGTCTACATGGCTCTATATGAAGTTCATGTTGGTAACCAATACACTATCCAAAGCTCTGACAGTGGTTTGAGTTATAAAAAGATTAGAAGCAAAGGTGACTACCATTCAACATGGGGTAAAAAAGGTCATAGTTTATATAGACATGAATTTATTATCTACCAATCTCACCAATCAACTATCAAGTACTTAGTAGAGTTCAAGGATTAATGGACGATAAGGAAAAAATACTAAGGTGGGATTTAAATGAAGCCATAAAGGAACAGAATCAACCATATATGGATGGTTTACTTGCAAGTGGTAAATTTGCCGTAATGAAACATCGGGAAGAAAAAGTTAGTAAATGTAGAAAAGAACTCAATTTATATTTAAAAGATGGATGAATGGGCAAGAAATAAAAAGAAGCGTGAATTGGCTCAAGCAATTGAGAGTTATAAAATTAATGCTGAACGAGAAATCGAAAATAATAAAGTAGCTAGAAAGGATAGGGTGCGTAATGCTAGTCAGCGTTATTACCTTATCTGTTTAGAGCGATACAAAGAATTCACTGGAGAAGATTATCTCCAGTAACTGGAGATGTACCCAAGTGGTTAAGGGGCTGCTTTGCTAAAGCAGTAGAGGTGTTAAAGCCTGCGTGGGTTCGAACCCCACCGTCTCCGCATATTACACATATTTATAAATAAAGATATGGAAGTTTTCAGAAGGTTACTTAAATCGGATTTGCATGAAATAATAACAGTAGCTAAACAAAGTTACGATAATCCAATGTTCAGAAGTTATGTCCTAGATGATGTAATGGCATCTTTTGATAAAAACCAAAGATACAAAATAGAACTTTACGGTTTTTTCTTTAACAACAAGTTAGTTCATTTCTGTGGATTCGCAAAGTCAGTTGGAATTGGTTTCGCTTATGAACTTAGATTAACAACTACATTACCACATTTCAGAGGTGTGGGTTATAACAGTAGGTCTCACGAAAGATTAATGGCTACAATAGCATCAAGACATAGAGATGAACCTATAGTTGTACAAATTGCAACAAAACGCCCAGACATCTATATAAAACAAGGTTTTAAAGAAACTGGACATGTATCTATGTATAACTTCACACATTTACTTAAATTATTACATCAACGCAATGTCCGTTAGCTCAACGGATAGAATACTCGGCTACAAGAGACGGTACAATATGAAATGGATAAATACATTGTTCTCTGTTCCAATTATCATAGAAAGGTGCACCATATACACACATAGTTCAATTGGACAGAATACTTGGTTACGACCCAGGAGATGTAGGTTCGACTCCTACTGAGTGTACTATTATTTCCAAGATGTTACTTAGTGATATCTTTATTAGATTTCACTTTTCTTTCCTCTTCTTTCTTAATGATTTTAATAAGACCTTTAATTGGGTTGATTATCCAAGCAAATATAACTGCAAAGATGATGTAACCAAGTGGGAAAGCAATTCCAGCGTACATAACGTAATCCCAGAATGTAGCTTGAGATTCAATCTCTAAAACTCCATCAGTTCCTAAGTTACCTCCAATTAATACTAATACACCTGACACAACTAACTTAGCAAGTGTGTTCTTTTTTAAATATTCCCAAGTAAATACATTTTTGTTCATAATTGTTTTGTTTATTTAATAAATATTCGTATGTTTGCATATATGGAGATAAAAAGAGAAGCAGTACAAATAGTTTTACTAAATGACAAGAATGAAGTCTTAGCGGTTAGTAGAAAAGATGACCACGCAGATTTCGGTTTAGTAGGGGGAAAGGTAGACCCAGAGGATAAAACCCCTGAAGATGCTGCTATCAGAGAAACTAAAGAAGAAACAGGTTTAGATATCACCAACTTAAGATTAGTTTACGCTATGCATAAGAACGGTAGAATGGGTTACACCTATTTATCTGATTGGACTGGTGAAATTAATACTGATGAACCACATGTTGTTAAATGGACTGCATTCGAAGTAGTTATGACAGGTAGTTTCGGGTACTGGAATCAAAAAGTAGTTGAATCACTTAATGACTTAGGTGTTGAGATGAAAATCTATGCTGACCCAGAAAATGAATAGAAGAAAAACATAAATAAATTAGGTTTATCGGATTTAAATAATTACATTTGTTTTATGGGTAAGAAAATAACTAAAATAGCAATCTTTGATTTCGATGGAACGTTAGCTCGTTCTCCAGAAGAAAAAGCTGGTAGAGAACAATATGAAGCTGTCAAAGGTGTACCATACCCTCACAAAGGGTGGTGGTCCAAGAGAGAGTCACTAGATACTGACATATTTGATATCGAAATGATTCAATCAACAATCGACGACTACTTTAAAGAAGTTGGTAATGAAAATACACTAGTTATAATGATGACTGGACGTATGAAGAATCAAGCGGACCAAGTGAAAGCGATTTTAGATTCACACCTATTACCATTTGATAGATACGAGTTCAAGAAGTACGGTAGAACCATCGAGGATAAGACCTACAAGATAGGTAAATTACTTGCTGAGTTTCCAGAAGTAGTTCAATTTGAAATGTGGGAGGATAGACCAGAACACATCGTTGATTTCAAAACATGGTTTGCTGAGAATCAACCAACAATAGACTTTAAAATAAACTTTGTAGAATGAAAAAGATATCATACTCAGCAGTTGTATTAACTGAAGACTCACATGCTAAACTAGTAAATAAGTACGGACATTTGATTCCTGAAGGGTGGAAGTTTTTCGCTCATCACATGACAATTGTATTCGGAAAGGGATTACCAAATGAAGTTAAACAACAAGAAGGTGATACTGTTGAATTGAAAGTTACTCATATTGGACTTAACAAGAGAGTAGTTGCATTCAAAGTAGAAGGTTTCCCGTCAGCTAATGAAGTACCACACATTACATTCGCAGTTAATGTAACTGAAGGTGCTAAACCAGTTGAAAGTAACGATATATCGGAATGGGTTGACATAGTACCTTTCAATGTTGAAGGTGTTGTGACTGAGATACCTAAATAAAGTTAAGGGGGGTGCAGCCACAGTAAGGGGTACATTTTAATGTTTGATGTAGTTCGTGTTCTACGGGATTCTAGGTGTGATGGCCTACCTATAAAAAACACACAAAGGTATGGCACTAACGCCATACCTTTTTTAAGTATGGAAAAAGATAGAGTTTTATTATTAGGGGATATCCACGGAGAGTGGAATAGAATCAAAGCACATGTTAAGTTCTTTGATATTAAAAACGCTTACATAATTCAAGTAGGTGATTTTGGAATTGGATTTCACAAACCAAATTATGATAAAACTGAATTACAATTCCTAAACAAATATTTAAAGACCAAAAACGTTCATGTTTATGTTATCAGAGGAAATCATGATGACCCAACACCATTTGCTGAACATCGGAACTATGGTAACATCGAATTCCTTCCAGATTATACTGAACTAACATTAGTTGGACAAAAATTCTTATTCATAGGTGGTGCGGTTAGTATTGACCGTAACCATCGTAAAATGAAACAACTTGGATGGTTCGAAGACGAAGGTATTGTATATGACAGTGATAAAATAGCTAAGTGTCGAGATATTGACGTTGTAATCACTCATACTTCTCCAGAATATGTTTATCCAATGAAATTTGGTGAAATTGTTTATCATTATGCCAAACAAGATGCCCTACTATTAGATGACCTTAGAATTGAACGTGCCTTGATGACTAAGATGTGTGATGAACTAAGATTAAACAACGATATTAAAGAATGGTACTACGGACACTTCCACAGCAGCAACGTTGAGGACTATATGGGAATTAAATTTACATTATTAGGAATCGGTGAGTACAAAGAGAAAGACATGAGGTAAATTTCAAGTATTTTCACCTTATACCCCATTTTTATGGTAAATGTTTTGCAGATTGGAATTAAATCCGTACATTAGCACTTCAAACATTATATTATGGAATTAGCAATAGTAAAATACATCAAAGAACACGGTTTAGAAGCAACCATCGATGATTTCAAATTGAAATTCAGAGATTACGGTCACAAGGTCATATTAAAGTATGACCAAATCAAATCTTCATACCAACACGAAGAAACTAGGGATGCTAGAGGATTAGTACTTGAAAAAGGTACGTGGAAAGTTATGTCTATGACTTTCAGAAAGTTCTTTAACACTCAAGAAGGTTTCGCAGCTAAAATAGATTGGGACAACACTCACGTTTATGAAAAATGTGATGGTACACTAATTGGTTTATACTGGGATTGGGTTCTTGAAAAATGGTGTGTCGGTACAACTGGTACAGCTGAAGCTGAAGGTGATGTTAATTCACAAGTTGGTTTTAACTTTGAGGACCTATTCTGGCAAACTGCTAAGAAAATTGGTTTAAGTACAGATGACTTAGTTAAGGGTAATACCTTCATGTTTGAATTAATGACACCATACAACATTGTTGTCACACCACATGATGAATCTAAATTAACGTTGTTAGCAATCAGGAATTTAAATACTTTAGAAGAGTACAGTCACAGTCTTTGTGTTAATTACAGTTCGGCATTAAACGTTCCATTCTGTAATACATTCAAAATTGAACAAACTAATGTTGGTTGGTTACAAAGAAAATTCAAAGACATGTCAATGTTCGAAGAAGGTTTTGTAATCTGTGACGCAGACTTCAATAGAGTTAAGGTTAAGAATCCAGCTTATGTTGAAGCTCACCACGAAAAATCTAAAACTGGGATTGGTGTAGTTATCAAAATCATCCAAACTAATGAAATAGATGAGTGGTTGATTACGGCTCCAGAAAGAAAGGAAGAGGTTCTAGCTCTTAAAACTAAATACGACTCATTAGAGGCACGTTTAGAAGCTGTGTGGGTAGAATTACAAAACTACAGACCAAAGAACATTACAAGCTCTGAAAAGAAGAAGTTCGCATCTAAAGTATTTGAATTGTGTGATACACATAAGACTAAATCATACAGTGGGTTATACTTCCAATTAGATAGTGGTAGAGTTGCATCCGTAAAGGACTTCTTATTTGATTACGACAGTAAAAAGTTGTTTAAAATGTTAGAAAATGAGTGATAGTAACAGAAAACACACTTTAGATTACTTCGATAAACATAAAGGTGAACTTATGATTAGTAGTGATGATAATAAAATTTATCAGTTCATTGCAATTGCATCAGACCCTGATGATTACCTATATGTGTTATACGATGGTAGGAAGGTTCGCTTTTCTACCATCCTATCACGTTTGATTGTCCTTAAAGGTAAAATAGATGATGACTATAATGAGTTTGTCAGAATTGCAAAATTGAATTGGTATTCATCTGATATGATTTATGGGATAGATGTTCATGACAAACATTACGAGGAAGTTGTAAAGCAAGTTAAAGAACACACAAAGGGAATAGAAGAACAAGTGCAGACTGGTGATACAGAAATGTTATCGGAGTTTGTATGGGATTTTAATTAAAAATTATGTCATACCACATTGAATAAAGAATTAGTTCACAAAATGTTAGGTAAAGTGTAAATAAATTACTATATTCGTAAGATGCAAATAGAAATCCAAATATTAGATAGGTTAAAACAGATTGAGCCACTTGTTAAGATGCACCAAAAAGGTGAGGTATTCTTAGTTGGGGGTTTAGTTCGTGACCACTTCCTAAAGAAGGAATCCAAAGACATCGATTTATTGGTGTGTGGTATTCCAGTATCTAAAATCAAAAAGATGTTAAGTCCTTTTGGTAAGGTTGATGAAGTTGGGGAATCTTTTGGTGTAATAAAGTTCACACCAAAGGACTGGGAATTTGATGAACCAATTGATATTGCAATCCCTAGAACTGAAACTAAAGTTGGTGACGGTCACAAAGGATTTGAAGTTAAGGCTTCTTCTAATATTCCATTAGAAATTGATTTGATGAGACGTGATTTCACAATTAATTCAATGGTTATCTCATTGGATGGCACATTAATTGACCCATTCGGTGGTCTGGAAGACCTTAAGAAGAAGACAATCAAAATGGTTAATCCTGAAGCATTCAAAGATGACCCATTGAGAATGATGAGAGCAATTCAGTTTGCATCACGTTTTGAGTTCATAATTGAAGAAAGTACTTGGGAAGCAATTTTAGCTAACTCAGAAACTATTAAAGAAATTAGTGGTGAACGTATCTTGATTGAATTAGATAAGATATTTGATAAAGGTGATAAGAATCGTGGAATCAACTTATTCATGGAGTCAACACTTCATTTTAGTTTATTCCATAAATTACCATTCAATCAAACAAGAACTTCATTTGATACTAGAGCTGATTTCTTTTCAAGTATGGCTATTGATAGTGTTGAATTTACAAACATCTTAAAAGGTGATGTAAAGACAGCTAAATTAATAGAAGCTATTTTAACACTTGGAGAAGCTGTAATGGAATTAACTAGAACTCCAACTGATGACTTTGAAGGTGATGTTAGAATATTGATTGCTAAGGCATTTAAAATTTCTTCTGATATATTTCTATCATCAAGAATTAGTAAGTTGATAGGTTCATTCACAAAGCCATTCAGAGATGAAGAGCTACCAATTACAATTAAGGGGCTTGCTATCAATGGTAATGAACTTATGGAACTTGGTTTTAAAGGTCCAGAATTGGGAAATCAATTATCTTCAATATTCGAAGCGGTATTAAGATTAAAAATAGAAAACAATAAAGAAAATATACTTAAATTTATAAAAAATGATTAAAGAAATATTCGATAAATTAGCATCTATTAGTGGTAAAAATGATAAGATTGCTGAACTTAAGAAGCATGCTGATAATGATGTGTTAAAAAGAGCAATCTATTTAGCACAATCACCTAGAGTGAACTTCTACATCAAGCAACTTCCTGAGTACACGTCTAAGGCAGAGTTGTTAGGTAGGGGTAACCATACGCTAATTTCATTGGAAAGGGCGATGGATTCTCTAACCCCATTAATTAAAAGAACTGTAACTGGTAATGAAGCTAAAGAACACTTGGCTGAAATATTATCATTACTTAGTTCGGACGATGCATCAGTAATCGAAAAGATTATTGGTAAGAACTGTAAAATCGGAATGGACTCTGGAATTAACAAAGCTATTCCAAAGTTAATTGAAACAACACCTTATATGGGTGCTAAATCATTCTCCGACAAGGGTGCTAAGAAATTATTCGCTAAACTTAAAAAAGGTGAAGTAGTTTATTCGCAACTTAAAGCTGATGGGACATACCGTAATGCAATCATACAAGATGGTATTGTGGCATTAGAGTCAAGACAAGGTGAACCATCTTACTTTCCATCTAACACACCATTTGTAAAACAATTGGAAACATTAGGCGATGGTGTACTTAATGGTGAGTTAACTATTGATGGATTTAAAAGAACTGAAGCTAACGGGATGATTAATTCAATCATGGATATCACCGAGAAAGCTGAAGAAAGAGGACCTGAAGAAACGGCTAAGAAGAAATTAGCTTTTGAGGAAAAACATGGAAGCTTTGAAGAAGCGGTAGCAAACATGAGGTACACAGCATGGGACAGGATTAGTTTAGCGGAATATGCTCAAGCAAAATCTGATGTACCATATAAACAACGTTTCGATAATTTACAACTACAATTAAGAGACCTTAATACTCGTGGTGAGTGGGTTAAAGTTTCATTGATTACATCTAGAGAGATAACTACATTTGGTGAAGCAATGGCTCACTTCTTAGAAACACAAGTAAACGACGAGGAAGGTACAATAATTAAAGCTTCTGATACTCCGTGGAAAGATGGTAAACCAACCACTCAAATCAAGATGAAACTTGAGATGCACATGGACTTAAGGATTGTAGGTTTTAATTACGGAACTGAAGGTACTAAGAATGAGTTCGTTATATCAGCCCTACAATTAGAATCTGAATGTGGCTTACTTAAGACTTGTCCATCTGGAATGAAAGAAGCTATGATGGCTGACATCACAGAACGTCAAGAAGAGTTAATGGGGACTGTTGTAGAAATTAGATGTTGTGGTTTATCACAAAACTCTAAGGGTGAGTGGTCAACACAACACCCATCAATTGAAGAATTAAGAACTGATAAAGATACTTGTGATACACTTGAATCTTGTCAAGAGATTGAAAGAATGGCAAAGGGATTGGAAAAATTAATAAACTAAGATATAAAATGGGGGTAAAGACAGGTATTAAAATCATCGATGATGTAATGGGTGACGGATTAAATGAAGGTGGACTAGGTGTTGTAGTAACACCATTTTCTGTCGGAAAAACAAGTTTTTTAACTAAAATTGCTAACACTGCATTTAGTAATGGTAATAAGGTTTTACAAATTGTTTTTGAAGATAACCCAAAAACAATACAGAGAAAACATATATCTTGTTTTTTAGGTGTCAGTATTAATGACATTAAAGCTGGGAATATGGAACAATTTTCTAATATACACAACTTAACATCTGAAAAAGGTGGTGAACTAAAAATTAAAAAGATGCGTAGCTTTGGGGTCACAATAGATGAAGTTAAAGGATATGTATTGGGTTGTATTGACTCTGGATTTAACCCAGATTTAATAATATTAGATTATTTTGACTGTATTTACACCGAAAACTCTGATTATAAAGCTATGCGTTCATTTGAGATTTTATTAAGTGATTTAAATATTGCTGGTTGGACAGGGCTTCAGAGTAGGCGACAATCAATTGGTTCTGACATACTAGATGGGAGTGATATTCAAAAAGGTGTTAACCTATTAAATATTGGGCAATTCTGGGTGACAATCGCTAAGACAATGGACCAAAAAGAAAATGGTAAGGCAACTTACAATATAATAAAATCTAAATTTAGTGCAGATGGGGTAGTTTTTTATAATATTCCTTTTAATAATGATTTAATGAAATTTGAATAAGATGAAAAAACAAATAAGTTACCCAAAGATTAAACAATTCGGAGATGTAGTTGGTTCTGTCGTAAGACAAGCAACATTTATGGGGTTGGATGAAAATGAAGATGCCATTTATGATGGACTTCAACCTAAACCAACTTTAACCTTCAAAGGTACTGTAAAAATACACGGTACTAATGCTGGTATATCATATAACTCTGAAAAGGGTTTATGGGCTCAATCTAGAGAGAATATAATTACACCTCAGAAGGATAATGCTGGATTCGCATTTTTTGTTGAATCAAATAATGTATTATTCGAAGAAATGGTTAAGGATATTGCTATGGATAATGATATTGACTTAACTGAGAACACGGTATCCATTTACGGAGAGTGGGCTGGTGGTAACATCCAAGGGAATGTAGCTATTAAAGAGTTAGCAAAAGCACTTTATATATTCGGAGTTAAAATCAGCCCGTTTGATACTGAACAGGTTGCTTATTGGGTAGATTCCACATCTTATGACAGTGAAAGTGATAGAGTTTACAATATCAACAATTTCAAGACATTTGAGATTGAGGTAGACTTTAACAACCCAAAGATGAGTCAAAATAAGATGCTTGAGTTAACTCTTGAAGTTGAAGCGGAATGTCCAGTAGCGAAAGCTCTTGGTGTTAGTGGAATTGGTGAAGGTATTGTTTGGTCTGTATCATACAAAGAACAACATTATAGATTCAAAACCAAAGGTGATAAGCATGCTGGAAAATCTAAGGTTAAGACTGTTAGAAAAGTTGACATGGTTAAACTAGGTAAAGTTCAGGCGGTAGTTGATAAAGTAACACCTATCTGGAGATTGGACCAAATGTTAACTAAGTCTTGTGACTTAATGAATGGTGGTAAACTTGACCGTAGTAAAATGGGTACATTCATGAAATTAATGATGAGTGACATCCTAGAGGAAGAGATGCTTACGTTAACTGAAGCTGGTTTAGAACCAAAAGATATTGGTCGTGGTGTTTCTGAAATAGCTAAAAGATATTTCTTTGAGCGTGAACAAAACGAACTAGAAGGATAACCTTTACATAAAACTCTATTTTCGTATTATTAATATATGGAAAATAGAGTTTTAAAGGTTAAAAAAGATTTAGAGTTAAGCGGAGGTATTAACTTTAAGAAAGGTACAGAAATTGAAATCGTACAGAATGTTATATACATGCAAGGATTCCCATTACCAATGGAATACCAACACATGGTTATGCAAATAATTAATTCGAATGAAAAATCATTCGAAGATGTAACGAGAAGCTGGTAATGAAAGGAATTATTTTAGCAGGGGGTTCGGGAAGTAGATTACACCCTATGACACTTGCGGTTAGTAAGCAATTACTACCAATCTACAATAAACCAATGATTTATTACCCATTATCCACATTGATGGAATCAGGCATTAATGAAGTTCTAATAATTTCAACACCAAGAGATTTACCTTTAATTGAAGGTCTTTTAGGTGATGGTTCTAGAATCGGATGTAAATTTAGTTACGCTGTACAAGAAGAACCAAATGGAATTGCAGAAGCATTCATTATTGGTGAGGAATTCATCGGTAAAGATTCAGTAGGGTTAATCTTAGGTGATAACATTTTCTACGGTTGTAACATCAGTGATTCATTCAACAATTTAGACATGCAACAAGGAGCGAGTATATTTACGTACAAAGTTTCTGACCCAGAAAGATATGGTGTTGCGGAACTAGATAGCTTCAACAACGTATTATCAATTGAAGAGAAACCAGAACGACCTAAATCTAATTACGCAATAACTGGATTATATTTTTACGATAACAAAGTAGTTGATATCGCAAAGAACCTTAAACCAAGTGAAAGGGGTGAACTAGAAATAACTGATATTAATAAAGCGTACCTTGAATTAGGTGAGTTATATTCAATTAAGTTGGACCAAGGAACAGCGTGGTTAGATACGGGAACAGTTGCATCATTACAACAGGCTTCACAATATGTACAAGCAATCGAAGAAAGACAAGGAATTAAGATTGGATGTATTGAAGAAGTCGCATATAGAAGAGGTTTCATTCCACAATCTAAATTACTAGAGCTCGCAGAGCCCCTATTAAAGAACGATTATGGTGTTTATATTAAAAATCTTGAATATATTCGTTAAAAAGTTTGGTAGTAAGGTTTAATTTGCATATATTTGTATCTCAATCATTAAAACATATACAATGAAGAAGATTATTTATTTATTTTTATCCGTAGCACTTTTAGTATCGTGCTCAAATGACAAACAGGTAGTAAAGAAAACCCCAGAGGTGAATATTACAACCGCAGTTAATCCAGCAGATGGATTAGATTTTAAATTAGTTGGAGCTCTGTTCCAAGAAGGGAAGGTTACAAACGCTGAAACTTTAGAATCAGAATTAAATAGAGAAGGTGGAATTAACAACCTTGATTTAAACGGTGACGACAAGACAGATTATATTAACGTTTCTGAAAACGAAGCAGTCGGAACATTCAGGAGTTTTGATTTAACCACAGGTGACGAAGCAGATGCCACATTTATAGGTAGTGTTGAAGTGGAAAAGGCCGCAGACGGTAACTTTAACATCCATATGAGTGGAAGTGAAGAAATATATGGAGCAAATTCACACTATCAAGTATCACATCGACCATCAGTGGGTCAAATGATGTTATACAGCTGGATGTTCTCACCAAGACCAAGGTATTACCACAGACCTTACTACATGGGTCACTACCCAAGTTACTACCACCCAATAAGAGTTGTTCCAATGGGAGCTTATGCTTCAAGAACATCAGTTCAAAGAACAACAACTAGTACATCAGTAACGAAGTCTAAAACACCTTACAAGTCGAAAACTAAATCAGCTAACAAAGGTAAAACTAGTGCATCGACTAAAGCTAAAATGGCTAAAGCGCAGAAAGCGAGTGCTAGAAGCAAGGCATCAACCAGTAAAGGTAAATCATTCTCAAAGAAGAATACGAATACAGGTTATAAAGGTGGGGGATTCGCTAATAAGAAGAAAACAACTTCGAGTACAGCTAAACCAAAGCCTAAGCCAAGAGCTAAACCAAGAAGTCGCTCAAGTAGCTCAAGAAGTTCAAGCGGACGTTCAAGAAGAAAATAATTAACGAGTAAGCAATAAATAACAATCAATAACAATTAATAATTAAAGTAGAAACCCATGAGTATATTAAGTAGATTTTTTGACCTTTTTAGAAGTAAGGCACACAAAGCATTGGATGCAGTAGAAAATCCAATCGAATTAGCAGAATTAACAATCAGAGATTTGGAAACTGCACACGGTAAATCAATAACGGCATTAGCTTCGTCTAAGTCAATTGTTTACAAAATGAAGCAAGAGTCAAAAGATGCTGGGGAAAAAGCTAAGGCTTATTTAATTAAAGCAACAAAGCTTAAAGGTAAATTAGCGGGTGCTGATGCCGAAACAGCTGAATCTTTGAAGAAAGACATCGTATTAATGTTGAATAGACAAGAAAACTTCAAGAAAGACGCAGTAACCAAAGCTGCTCAAGCTGAAGCTCAAGGTGTGAAAACAGACCAAATGGCTACCAACATCAAGAAGTTGCAAAACACCATTACAACTACTAAGGCTGATATTAAAAACAAGAAAGCTAACCTTGAATTGTCTGCACAAAACAAAGCAATCAACAAGGAAATGTCTAGCTTGAACGTTGATGGTATCCAAAGTAAACTGGAAGACCTTCAATCTAGAATTGACGACAACAACAACGAAGCTGAAGCTTGGTCTGGTATTGAAACAGATTTAGAATCTGATGAAGCTAGAATTGACAGAATGATGTCAGAGCCATCAGAAACTGACGACAACGCTTTGTTGAACAGCTTCTTAGATGATGCTCCAAAGACTGACGCTAAAACAGAAACTCCAGCTTAAGAATGGGAGTAGCGAACAAAACACTAGCAAAAAAACAGAGGGATTACTTTACCTCTGTTCTTTTACTGGATAACATGGTAAATTTAGACCATGAGTATTCAATAATGCTAGACGGAGAATTAAAACTATTAGAACCAGCTTTAGAGCAAATGGCTGTAAACGGTTCAATCAAGTTAGAAGGAAGTCAATACGTACCAACTGATAAAGGTATCGAATTACTTACAAACTTCAAAGCTAAGATAGTTGAGTTCAGAAAAGTATACATGCACTTCTCAGCAGTTGACATGGAAGCAGGTGAGTTTGCATACTCTAGGTTCTATGACTTCGAAACTGATGAAGAGTTTGATGAGTACAGTGAAGAAGATAGATTTATTGACATCAGAGTTGCAGTATGTCAGTTCAAGAAAATCGACCCATTAGAAATCATATTCTTAGACTTCGTTGATAGAGGTACTTTTGATGTTGAAGAATCAGGTTGGGAAGCTGAATTGATGACAGGGCTTATCTGGGATGAAATCTTAGAAATCGCTGAGAACAATCTTCAACTTGAAACTATCTTAGAAACAGATGGTGAAGGTACGATGGAGAATGTAATTAAAGCTGGTGCTGATGTAATGATGGCTCTTTTAAAAGAAGAGGCTGAAATTGCAGAAGGTGAGGAAGCTCTTGAGGAAGAAGAATACGATGACGACGACGAAGATGAGGTGACTACAACGACTACAACTACGGTTGAGTATATTGATGAGCCAGTTTATGAAATCGGTTTCTTCGATGTTTATTACGACCCTTTTTATGTATCGCCATGTTGGGGATACGACCCATATTATTATTAAACCAAACAATTAACTTTAAAAACCAAAACAAAACATGTTTACAACAATCGCATTATTAGTAGGATTTTTCTTAGTATTATTATTGATTAAGATGAAGAACAACAAACCAAAGGTTAGAACAAGGATTAACTTCAAAACAGCCAAAGGTAAAAATTATACTGGAGTCTTAAGACAAGGTACAAGTGGAAGAACAAGAACCGACTGGGATTTCTATGACGACGAGGATGATTTGATTCTTAATTTAATTATCTTAGATTACTTATTTGATGTTATCGATTTTGATGATGAATGGGATGAGACAGATTACGCAATCGAAGATGGTTTCATTGAAGCTAATGACGTACATGTGGCAGAACAAGTTGTATTTACTGAAATGATGGAGGAAGAAGAAGCTGTAATTGAAGAAGTAGTTTTCGAACCTGAAATAGCTGTTGAACCTACTTACATTCCAGAACCAGTTGCTGAACCAGTTTACGTTCCAGAAGCAGTTGTTGAAACAGTTTATACTCCAGAACCAGTTGCTGAAGTAGCTGATGTTTATGAAACTGAAGTTAAATCTACATCATACGACTCAGGAAGTTACGACTCAGGAAGTTACGACTCAGGAAGCTATGACTCAGGAAGCTATGACTCAGGTAGTTCTGATTCAGGTGGAGGGTCTGACGACTAAGTGAAATATACATAATAAATAAAAAACCACTCTTTTAGGGTGGTTTTTTTTGGTTTATACCTTTTAATTTACTATATTTGTATAAATCAACACATCAAATTATGAAAAAGGTATTATTGTTACTTATGTTATTTAGTCTGAAGGGATATTCAGATACGTTAAATGTTGTTGTTAAGGTGAGTCCACCTTTTGTGACTGAGGATATTATGACAGGGCACATAGGGGGTCTAGCCGTTGACATGGTTACTGACATCTTAGAGGAAGAAGGTATTCCTTATAAGTTGGTAAGTAAGTCTGAAGACTTCAAGACACTTGTTGGGAATACAGATGGATATGATTTATTCGTATCATCAACATCGATTACCGCTGATAGGATTAATGAGGTTCATTTTACTCAACCATATTACCAATCGAGTGCTTCAATAGTAATGGAAGAAAATGAATACAATATAATGGATACCATATTAACATGGGACTTCTTTAAAAATGTATTGTTATTGTTTACTATTGTTTTATTTTTGGGTACAATATTCTGGATAGTTGAAAGACGAAAGAGTGAGTTATTCGATAAAGGGCCTTGGGGAATATTAGATGGGTCATACTTTGTCACAGCTGTAATGGGAACATTCGGATTTGGCGATATTGTTACGAAAACAAAGACAGGTAAAATAATCTGCATCTTATTAATGTGGTTATCATTGTTTATTACAGGAATATTTGTAGCAAACATTAGTTCAGCATTAACGGTTGCAGCTTTGGACGAAGACAACTTCAACCTAAACGACCTGAGCAAGATGAAGGTAGGGACAATAGAGGGCACTACAAGCTCTGAGTTCTTACAAGCGAATGGAATTAAGTATGTGACGTATGATAATGCCTTAGAAGCGTTGGATGCGATAAACGAAGGTAGCTTATCAGCTTTCGTTTATGACACACCAGTATTGAAGTACTTTTTATCGCGAGATAAATACGAAGGTCTTAGATTAGCTCCTACGGAGTTCAAAAAAGAAACCTACGGATTGATTTCGGGTGATGATGAATTAATAAATAAGTTGAACCCACTGTTACTTAAAAAAATACAGAGTGATGAATGGGATGCAACACTAGCAAAATACAATTTAGATTAATGGTTACAAGTATTGAACAATTAGAGTTAATACTCAGTAAAGTCCCAGACTTAGCTGAAGAAGAAAAACAGACAATCATTGAGGACGCACAAGTCTTCTTTGATTTTCAGGCTTATATGCTAACAGCTACCACGATGGAGCCTGATGGGTTAGAAAGTATAATAGCGATGAACGTTATGGCTCACATGGAAGAAAATAAAAACAAGATTACCTCTACGGATACAGCGGTTCAAGAATCCTTAATAGCAGTAGCAAAATTTGCCACAAAGCACGGATTTACTGAAAGTGATAAGTTAATTGAAAAAGGTTTATTACTATCGCACAAAATAACAGAAATGAATAAAAGATTGAAGAAATGAAAGCATTGATTATATTACGTGGAGTACCAGGATGTGGTAAGTCCACAGTCGCAGAAATACTATCAGAAAAAGGTAAGTATCCAATTTGTTGTGCCGATGACTTCTTCATGAAGGATGGTGAATACAAATGGAATCCAAAACAATTAGGGTTCGCACACAAGTGGTGTCAAGATAAAGCTAGAAGAGCGTTAGATGATGACCTTGACGTGGTAATCATTGCGAACACATCAACAAAAGAAAAGGATTACAATGCTTACGCCAAAATGGGGGACATCAGAGGGTACACAGTATTCTCATTGGTTGTCGAAAACCGTCACGGTGGGACTGACGTACATAATGTACCAGACGCAGCAAAAACTAAGATGGCTATGGAAATAGTGAATTCTTTAAAACTTATATAATGAAAGAAATGCAAGATTGGAAAACAGGTTGCGAATGGGCAACAGAAAAGGGAATTCGTATTAGTAACATTGGTAAATGGAATCAATCCAGCGATAAGACTATTTTTAGACCTATTCATGAATGCGAAAGACATTATTGTTTAGAACCTATTAGTGAACAAGAGTTCAACATGAATATTGAACAAGTAGGTGTGGAACTTCCTACTTCTTTTTACTCACCAATACCATACAAACCTGATTGGTTTTTAGAACTTAGAATGTACTCTTTGGTTCCGTATAATATTATGGGAATTCAGAAAGGTATTCAACATGAGCACTCAGTAACTGACTATGTAAAGAACTACGTAATCCAATCTGATGTTAAAGATGACTTATTCGTTAAATGGGCTAAGGAATGGAAGACAACGATTATTTTAAATGGTGGTACTTCTAATGAAGGGCACATGGTAAGACATGGTTTCCGAAACATCACGTATGTTGGTTCAATGCAACAACATTTGAAAGCGTTGAAAGATAATGGTGTTAAAGTATCTACGTTCTATGAGCCAGACCTTAACTCAATGTTAACAGCAACTTCTTTTATTGTTGATGAAAGAGTATTCAACAGAAGGTCATACCCAGACTATGTTCCAATTGAATTTTATATTGATAGTGAATTAAACAAATGGGAAGTTGAGGAAGCTGAAAACAGAGCTGAATGGCTTGAATTAATTGGTGGTGAGAAGAATGCTTTCTTAAGGGACTTTTTAAAAGACTTTAGATTAGCATAATGTTCGATGACCAATTAACAAGGTTGGCTTACATTTATGTGTGTAAACATCATTATAAACTATTTAAAAAGGTGTATGATATATACACAACTAAAGAAGTATATAAAGGTGATTTAATTGAAGACATCGAAGGTATATTCGGACTTAGTAATGAAAGAACGATTTTTGTTATATCAGCTTTTGAGTATAATTTTGATGTAGAAATTAGAAACAAATACCACCACTTTTTTGGTATTGATGCTGAAGCTGAATTGACTACTATGCTTTCTGAGCATCTTACTGCTCAAATCGATAGAGAAATATTAGAAAGTATACGAAATGCACAAGTCGGTAGTTGGGTAGTGCAAACAGGACCAACTCCAACACCAGAAATTAATACAAAAACGCAAGTCGCACATGAATTAAGAGTAGCTAGAAATTTTTATAACGATGAAACACGAAATCCGCGTGACGGGTAAGATTAAGTTCGACCCAAAAGATGTCACTACTAAACATAAAGCACAAGCATCTTGGAAAAAGATGGCCTATGTCGAAATCGATGGTGATTTGACATATCTATATGCGTGGTTTATAAAGAATCGTTATAACCTAGTACTTAACCCACCATTAAGGGGTGCACATATTACATTTATTAATGATAAAAGGAGTGATTTTGAGACTACTGAGTACTGGGATGATGTTAAAGCTAAATATAATGGTAAGAAAGTAACACTATATCTAGATTTAAACCCATTAGGTAATGGAAAACACTGGTGGTTACCTGTTTCAGAAGACCACAGGGGTGAATTACACCAAATTAGGGATGAATTAACTCTAAGTCCAAGACCAAAGTTCGGTTTACACCTTACAATTGGTTATGCAAACGAGAAAAACATAGAACATTCAAGATATATTCACGATTTGTTAGTGAGAGGCTTGATTAAAACATAAAATTAAGTAATATTAAGTATGAGCCAAGTAAAAAGACCAAGATATCAATACTCTTTAGTGAGTCCTAGAGTAAAAACAGAAGATTATCGTGCTGTAGTAGACCATTTAACTAAAATGGGTACTGATGTATCGATGTTATTCAGAGATACATCAAAATATCTTAGTACAGGGATAGTAATTATGTCGGTTAACTCACCACTTAACTTATATTCCGATGTAGAGGTACTTAAAACTACTATAGATAGGATAGCTATGTTACTAGGTAACTATGAAATGTCTAGTTACTTTAAAATCATGGTAGATGATAGGACTACCACATACAAATTGAATGATGAGTACGAATGGTATGAAGCTAAAATAGAATTTGCTGACGGTAGGGTTATATATGAAGAGGTTAAACCAAATAAACATGGGTTAACTGAGTTCTTTAAGATGGATTTAACGTCTGCCGAGCCTATCGCTACATCAAAGCTATTCCAATTCAAAGAAAAGTACGCTGATATAGTAATGTTCGGCATACTAGAGGAAAGTACTACCCATACGGCTGACAATACTACCTTATCTATTGACTACTTCTCAGAACTACCTAGCCAGATACCTGAGCCCGAATCCGTGGAGTCTACAGTTACATTACTAGCAAGACACTATGAAGCTGGTTTTATGACTGGTAGTAGTATGATATTGCTGCACGACAAGTGGATATACAAATGGCAATTCGACGGAACTAAAATAACATTAATAAAGTCAAAAGGACTTCCAGACTCAGCTTATGAGCCTTGGGAATTAGAAAACATGTAATGGAAAAATTCACACCGATAGTAATCGACTTTGATGGAACGATTGTAACACACGCTTACCCTAGAATAGGTAAACCAGTTCCGCACGCAATAGAAACGATGTTAGAGTGGCAGAAAGAAGGTGCTTACCTCATCTTATTTACAATGAGAAGTGGAAATGAACTGAATGCTGCTGTACAATACTGTAAAGATAATGGAGTTACCTTTTATGGGGTCCAAATCAACCCATCTCAAACACAATGGACTACAAGCCCAAAGGCTTATGGTGAGTTAATCATAGATGATGCAGCAGCAGGTTGTCCGTTAATATATCCAGGTGGTATGATTCGCCCATATGTTGATTGGATAGAAATCAAAAAAATAGTTAAAGAAAGATTGGGATAAATTTGGTGGTTGCTAATATTTTGTATATATTTGTTTAAAATTGACAATTATGCAAAAAGTAGATTATAACTTCCTTAGTGAAAATGGTTTAATTTTATTTGAAACTGTTGTAGGTTCACAAGCTTACGGAACAAACACACCCGATAGTGATATCGATAAAAAGTTCGTATATATCTTACCTGAAGAATACATCTTAGGTACAGGTTACGTGCAACAAATCGATGTTAATGCGGATTACACTGGATGGGAAGTTAGACGTTTCTTAGAATTGCTAGGGACAAACAATCCAACAGTATTGGAGTTATTAAACTCTCCAGAAGATTGTGTTATCTCAAAGCATCCATTATTTGATATCATCATTGACAATAAAGACAAGTTCTTAACCAAAGGATGTAAAAATTCATTTGGTGGATATGCACGTCAACAAATCAAGAAAGCAAAAGGATTAGATAAGAAACAAAACTGGGAGAAAGACCGAGTTATCAGAAAAGATGTTTTAGATTTCTGTCATATCATCAATGGTGCAACAACAACACCAGTCAAAGTTTTTTTAGAACAAGAAGGTTTCTCACAAGCATTTGCTGGAGTAGCTAATTTAAACAACGCTAGAGACGTATATGGATTATTCTATGACTATGGTGCTGACATCTGTTTTAACCCAGCTAGAGAAGCGGAAGAGCGTCTAGTATCAATCGAACAACACAAAGAAAAAGGGTGGCCTATGGGCTTCGGATATAAAGGTCTTGTAAAAGAAGGTGACCTTGAAGGTGCTGGACAATCCAATACATTAAGACTATCATCAATTCCAAAGGGACAAAATCCAATTGCAACTTTCTCTTATAACAAAGATGGTTATACAACTCACTGTAAAGACTTCAAGGAGTACGAAGAATGGTTGAAAAATAGAAACACAGCAAGATACGTTGATAACAAAAATCACGGTCAAAAATACGATTCTAAGAACATGATGCATTGTATCAGACTTATTAGAATGTCATTAGAGATTGGGGCTGGTGAGGGCGTTCAGATTAGACGTTCTGACGCACCTGAACTGTTAGCTATCCGAAGAGGTGAAGTGTCCTTAGATGAGCTTATTATCCAAGCTGATGAAGCAATCAGTGGTTTGGATGAAGTGTTTGAGAACTCATCATTACCAGACAAGGTTGAAGAAGGTTTAGTTAACAAAATGTTAATTGAAATCAGAAAAGAATTTTATTGCACTCAACAAGTTTAATGTGAAATTAATCGACAGTCAATCCATGAGGTTTATAACAACTACATTACCGTATGCAAACTCAGTCCCACATATAGGACATGCATTTGAATTCATTATAGCTGATGCTCTAGCGAGACATCAAACTATGGTGGGTAATGAGGTGTTCTTTAATGTAGGGTTAGATGAAAACGGGCTTAAGATACAACAGGCTGCTGAGTTTGCAGGGGTCTCCCCTGAAGAATACGTAGGGGGGTTGCAAGAAAAGTGGGTATCCTTTATGGAATTACTAGATATACGGTATAATAACTGTTATAGTACTAGTACTGATGAACATCATGCTGATGTACAAGAGGTATGGATGGATTTATTAGCTAAAGGGGACATATATAAGAAGAAATACAAGGGAAATTACTGTGTAGGGTGTGAATCATTCAAAACAGACCGTGATTTAACTGAAAATAAGTGTTCGGACCACCCAAATTTAGATATTCAAGTGGTTGAAGAGGAAAATTACTTCTTCAAACTATCAAAATACAAGAATCAACTACAAGATTGGTTAGAATCGAACCCTGATTTCTTAATTCCGAACAAAAAAACACCTGAGTTAACTAATTTACTAGAAAATTTAGAAGATATTTCTATTTCAAGGGATTCTAACGTTGTAAATTGGGGTGTAAACGTTCCAGAAGATGGAACTCAGACAATTTATGTGTGGTTTGACGCTTTATTGAACTATATTTTCTCCGCAGGGTATGGATATGATGAAACTTCAGACACTAAATGGGGTTCTGACACTAAATTTAGTGATAGATGGGATAAAGCACTACAAATATGTGGTCCAGACAACCTAAGATTCCAAGGAATCGTCTTTCAGGGTATGTTATGTGCCCTAGAGGTAAAGAATACTACTACATTACTAGTACATGGTACTATACTAGATGGTAATGGGGTTAAAATGTCGAAATCTCTAGGTAATGTAGTAGACCCAGTAGAACAAGTAGCCCTATATGGTGCTACTGCTGTTAGATACTATGCACTAGCAGGGTTATCTACCTATAACAACACTAGTTGGGATGAAGAAGCCTTGGTATCACTATATAATACACACCTAGCTAATGACTATGGTAACCTAGTAGCTAGGGTACTACACCTAATAGATATTAATGGTCTTAGTCATATAGAACCTAAGTTAAGTACGTGTGATGCATTTTTAGTTGAGAACATAACTGATAGTTTACATTGTTGGGAAGACAAAGACATCAATGGTGCAACAACTGCAATCAACCAAATGGTTAAAAGAGGTAATATCTACATTACTAAAGAAGAACCTTGGAAAATAAAAGATAAAGAAAAGCTTGAGTACGTTTTACAATCATTATTTACGTTACTTGACTTTGTGACTCGTCTATATGAGCCAATTATACCAGAAAAAGTAAAAGAAGTAAGAAAAGCTTTGGTTGGTAAGAAAAAAATGATTATATTTGAAAAATTAAAAACCAAAACGATAGAAGTATGAGAATGAAAACAATGACAGTAGCAAGCTTTAAAAAATTCGCAATGTATGCAGTAGTAGCTGCGGCATTAACAGTAGGGACACAATCCTGTTCTGATGGGAAAGTAGAGGCTGACAAGTATGACAACGTAACAACTACTTTAGTTGAATACGAGAAAGGTCAATTCAGAATCGAAGATGAAACAGTAACGAAAGATTCTGTTTCTAGAACAATCATCCAATACATGGATGGAACTGAAAAAGAATTAGGACAAGGTGAAGTAAAAGCATTGTTTGCTGATAATGACCCATTAGAAGGTTATGCGGGTGCTGAAACTCAACCAGCTTATTACAATAACCATTCAGGTGATATTTGGTTCTTGTTATATTGGTCTAACATGGGTTACCATTTAGGTAGACCTCACACAATGGGGATTCACAGAGGATTCTATTCACCAACAGCCTACACTAGAGCTACTGCAACACAAACAAGTGTTGTAAAAAGTAGAACAACAACTAGAGTTGCAGCGACAAGCTCAAAAGCTCCAGTAAAAAGTTCTTCTTCTTACGGTAGAAGTTCTTCTAGAGGATATTCTGGTGGTTCTTCAAGAGGTGGAAGCTTCGGAGGGTAATAAACCTAAAGCGTTATAAAAAACCTGCACGTTTAGTGTGGGTTTTTTTGTTTATATGAATTATTATCCTTATATTTGAAAAACATCAAAACATTATTATGAAAGTAACTAAGCACAATAAATTAAAAGACGAATTTTTTAAATCATTAAATGCTGAATGGGCGATATCTCCAGAAATTGGTGATTACATCCAAGGTGACGTTGTGACAATATCACAAGAAGAAGCTGATGCATATTACGAAGCTGCAAATACATTATATGACATGCTTGTTGAAGCAGCTGACCATGTTCTTGACAATGGCATGTTAGAAGAAATGGGAATTCACCCAAATCTTACAGAATTAATCAAATATACTTGGGACAACGATAATCACTGGCATCTTTACGGACGTTTTGATTTCGCAGGTGGAGTAGATGGTGAACAAATCAAACTGATTGAATTCAATGCTGATACTGCAACATCACTTCCAGAATGTGCAGTATTCCAATGGGCTCACTTAAAAGACAATGGATTCAATAATGAGTCTCAATTCAATAGTATCTTCGAGAATTTAGTACATAATTTCAAGATATTACGTCAAATGAATCCAGACAAAGAACCAAACATTCTTTTTACTCACATGGATTCAGACGAAGACAAAGCTAATGTGGAACTTATGTCTCAAGCAGCTGTTGAAGCTGGGTTTGATGTTGAATTCAGATTTTTACCTGAGATTACTTTTTCTGATGATGAATCAGAAGGTGGTGTATGGGTAGATTACGGTGAAGACCGACACAGAAGATTTGATTTTTGGTTCAAATTATTACCTTGGGAATTTTTAGCTGAGGACGAACCTGAATTAATTGAACTTTTAACATCTATTGCTAAGAATGAGCAATGTGTTATCTTGAATCCAGCATATACAATGTTGTTTCAATCAAAGGTAATACTTAAAGTTCTTTGGGATTTATTTCCTGAACATCCATTGTTACTTAAAACGACAACTGAAAAACCAGAAGGTATTAAGTATGTTGAAAAAGTAATCTTTGGTAGAGAAGGTGCTAACGTTTCTATTCGCGATGAAAATGATGAAGTAATGGAAGAACAAGTTGGAGAATATGAATCACCAACCATCTTTCAAGAATATGTTGAATTGAGTACTGACAATGGACAATCTTACCAAGCTGGAGTTTTCTTCATTGGTGAAGGTGCTGGACTTGGATTCCGAAGAGGTACTAAAATCATGAATGATACAGCTGAATTTGTATCACACTATATTGAAGATTAAACAAACGGATTTCCAGAATCTATTAACATCTGAAACAAATTGTGACTGGTTTGACAATCCACTTGAAAGGCTATTATGTCTTCATCGGATAGTTCAAACCATTCACCTTTGCTTTTTTTGTGACCATACCTTCTATGCATCGATTTCTCGACCTTAAGAAAGTGCTCAGTTTCGAATACTTGTAAGATTTCTATTTTCTCACCATTCCCTGTTTGTAACTGTTTCAGTCGTTTCTCGACCTTACCTCTAGTTATCCCTATCTTGAATTTATTGGCATCCCAGTTCGCCAGTAAGTATACTTTCCCTTTCATCTGTTAACCATACGAAATTATGTTGTAAAAGTCAACTAATTTGTAATATTTTTTTTATTTAAATTAGTTTGTAACTGTCTGAGTATCAATGAGATTAATTTCACTTTTTTTTTACATTTTGATTGATTTTCGTTAAAGTTTTAGTATATTTGTAATAGCTAAAAACAATAACATAAACTAAAACAAAAACAGCTACAAAAATGGGTAAAATTACAGCAACAAAGAACAAGGCAACAGCAACTTTATTAACGCAAGCAGCGGCAAAAGTTGGAAAAGAAATTACAGCAATCGCTAAAATCGTAACTGATTTAACAGCATTAAATGCAGTAGTAGAGGAAAGCACGCAAGCAATTGAATTGAAGCAAGCAGAACTTGACGGATTAGAAGTGTCTTTCACAGAGAAAGAAAGAGAAATGAGAGCAGATTTGGCTTTAAGCATGAAAGAAAATGCTGAGTCAGTTGTAAACAACGTTTTGAGTAATCAAAATAAAGTTGCAATCGATGCTTCTGAATTAAAAACATTGAGAGATGATTTAGCTTCAGGAAAAGTAAACTTCGACAAAACAGTTACAATCGAAACTAACAAAGCTATCGCTTTGCTTTCTGCGAGACATCAAACTGAGTTAACTACTCAAGATTTAACGCACAAGACTGAAACTGCACAAGTTACAGCTGATTTAAAGAATGCTAAAGACAAAATTCAGTCATTAGATGTTCAAATCACAGATTACAAAGGACAAATCACTTCTGAAAGAGAAGCTAGAGTATCTATTGCTCAAGCAAGTCAAGAAGCGGTTGTTATTAACCAAAAGTAAATCGTCAACCATTTACAATAATCAAAAGCCTCGCATTTATGTGGGGCTTTTTTTTATATCTAAACTTTTTATTGTGTATCTTTGTTAAATGGAAAAGGAGGTTTACGTAAAATACAAAGATTTTGAGTTCTATTCTAATCGAGGGTTAGAAAGATTGTTGGTTTCATCCTATATGGATAATGACCCTAACCTATCTGATGAAATAATCAAAGAATTGAAAGTGCGTGTTAATGTCAAACCTGATTATCTGATGTCTAGAGACCGACAAATCAAGATTATTCTTGAAGAAGTCAATTTTGAGAAGATTCACCAAGTAATGGAGTTCACAAAATGGACTTGGTTTTCCACAGGAAGTAAGCAATCACCAACTGTTGATGAAATAAAATCAGCTTCAATTAAATTGTTGGAAGATGTCTGGGAATGTGAAGAAGGAATACCAATTGTATTATTAGGTACTGGTGGATTAGTTGCCACTAGAGAAATATATGATGGGAAACGAAGTCTAGAGTTACGTTTTGACATTACAAGTTGGGGTTTTGACAACGATGACATCCAATCTCCGAACTACGATGGGGATTATTAAGTAAAATAATTACCTGGAAATTTGCACAGTTAATAATAATTCACTATATTTATAGGAGAGTAAGTTATTAACCTAAAAGATACTGTGATTATGGAAACTTTAATTATGTTATTAGTGATTCTTATAATAAGAACAATCGAACTTAGATTGTTCCTTAAAAAAACTGTAAGAACCTGTCACTTATACGATTGCAAGCACGCTGCTAAACAATTTGAAGACCACGGTGATGGAACATTAATTAAAGAAATGACTGGGAATGATGATTATCATAAATCAAAATGGTCAGCATTTAGATTCCTTTTCATGGAAGGTCCATCAGTATCAAGTATGTTTTTTTCGTTAAAACCACTTACAATAAAAAGACAGTACGACAAGAGGGTCGTAGATAAACTTAATGAATATGCGCTTGCATGAAATGTACACAGAGGTTGTACTAAAAGAATTTTGGGGTAAACTAGAAAAAGAATTAACATTATCAGAAGGAGATAACGGTGGACTAGACAGCTACATCCAGAAAGCTAACGAACTGATATTCAATAAGTTTAAAATCAATCCATCAGAACAAGTATACTTTATCGCTGGTTCAGCAAGACTATATTTATACCCTACATTAAGAGAAGCATTTGATTTAACTGAAACCATAGGTGATTTAGATATTGTAATTCCAGATAAACAACTTTGGATTAATGCAGGTTTAGAAAGTGAATGGAACGCAGGTGGTATCTACAGACCAACTTCTGATGGTGAAATAGAGGCATTCAATATTTGGGACCCATCAAAAGCTGGTGGTGCTTACGCTGATGTTAAAGTAAGGTCAACTGACCAGATAATGTCAGATAGTACGAACATCAAAGGTTATTACTTTATGAGTTTAGCTGATGTTATGGATTACAAAACTTCATTGAACCGAGATAAAGAAAGAGAGATTATCAACTTGACAAATCAATATGTTCAAAGTGGAACTAACGAAAAGAATAAATTTTTAAGACTTATTGTTAGAGCAATTGGACTTGATAAAACTAAAGAACTATTAGGTACTATTAAAAAGTAAAATTATGGTAAAAACATTCGAAGAATTAAAAGGAGAGTTAAAAAATGCACCTTCACAAGATGAAAAAGTTGAGGTATATAAAGAAATAATGAAATTTGTAATAACCTCAAAATCAATGACTAATAGTGAAAAGGTTGAAAAACTTAATGAAATTAGTAAATTTATTTAAAAATAAAACTTGCATTTTAAAATAACTTTCGTATATTTGTAGAGTATTTAATAATAACGGGAAAAATCCCATAGGAAAATTAAACAATGAAAACAATTAACAACATATCAGTATTAGTCTTATGTCTAGTTGTGCTTTTAAGCATGACTGAATCAGGTATTGTTATGAGTTAAGAAAAACATAAATAACGAACGAAGCCTGATTCTTAATTGAGTCAGGCTTTTTTTTGTTTAAAAATGTCGATGTGGCCGAGCGGATATAGGCACTGGATTGCAAACCCAGATACGGGGGTTCGAACCCCTCCATCGACTC
>TARA_R110000822_G_scaffold20358_3_pt1 | contig 28313 bp, 35 predicted proteins | sample TARA_R110000822 | Tara Oceans TARA_R110000822 (sample SAMEA4397666) | marine metagenome | biome: Polar Biome; feature: [SRF] surface water layer (ENVO:00010504); material: water (ENVO:00002006), including particulate matter (ENVO:01000060) such as... | depth 5 m | reverse complement strand
GGGGGATAGTGATTAGCTGTCATATCTACTCGCCAATCTAAGCCAGCAGCTTGCATCATCTGCACCGGATTGAGGTCGTTGCTGATCTCTGTTCCTAAGCCATGCCAAGGAACCGCTCCGGCGTAGGCCATTGTTTCAACTTCGTGTGTCATCTTAAATATTCTCCGTTGTTGTCTTTATAGTGTCATTATTGACTTGCACAGTAAGCACACATCTCTCCTATATTGTCAAGCCTTGAGGGACGTGCGGCCTGTATCGGTGTAGCAATAGGTGACTTCGTCCATTGTTTCCTTGATGAACCAAGCAGTTGGCATCGTCCAAACCGCAAAACGCTCACGGGCTGATCTTTCGGCTTCGGCTTCGGTCGCATATCTTTCAGCGTTGCCTTGTGTTTCGTAATCTCCGAAGCAAAACATCGGGGCATATGATACAGTCATATTATATTATTTCCTTTCGTATCTCTAAAGCGTTGACAAAATGTTCTCGTGGTATTCCTGCTGCCCTAGCAGCTCTCAAGGTTTTAAACACCTTGTTTGTTCCATCAAGATAGCGAGCTTCCCATTTACCCTTAGCAAGTTTCTTTATTAAAAATGCTATCTTCATATCACGAAGCCTGACGTATCTTCTAAGGCTTCACCCTTCGCTTTTAATCCTACTATGCAAGGCGTCGGGTCCAAGAAGCGCAGATCGTGCTCGTCTCCATTCACTACATCATATTTTATAGGTATATGATCCCAAGCCGTACGAGACCCCCACGTCCATTTAGATGGTACAGTCTTAAATACAAAAGAGACATTGCATCCGGCGCTAATAGCGCTCCAACACTCTATCATATTCGTCTCTGATCGGCTGAAAGTAAGATGATAGTTTTTAGGCCAGCGTCTATCTTTAAACGGTCCCTTTTGACCGGCCTTATAAGCTCTCTTAAGAATCTTAGTATAATCATAGAATTGCACCTCTGGAAACTCGTCTATTATACCAGTCTTCTCCCAAGGGAAATCGCTAGTACCATTAAGACGCACGGCAGGAAGCATTCCTTTTCTATTCGCTTTTAGACATAGCTTCTTAATATCGTCTCGTAGACCATTTAAGAACTCTGGCCTATTCTCCATAAACTCTATTGTTTTTCGAATACGGGCACGCTGAACCATAAGCATCTTACCCCGTCCTGCAGTATATAAGCACGCTTTAGAACACCCTTCCGAAGCTTCGGGGCATAGATTATAACCTGATAAGGTATGCGGGGCTAAGAATAAAATACCTGTGATATATCCCTTCTTTTTCCCTTTGATAGTCTTCGCGTCGGCATCAACGGAAAGATATTTCATCGTGGTCATCTCCATTCTATATAAAAGGCGAGGACGCAAGGAATCGAACCTTGCACTAGGTCAGCCAATCCGACCCTGCATCTCCGATTGGCAAAGATGCATTCGTCTCTCCAAGGCCCTCAATATTGACGTTGTTTTGACATAACGCGAAAACAATGTCAAACCCTTTTATAATACCATAATGGTATACCTTAAACGTAGGTAATGGACATACCTTCTTTTTCTTTAAAACATTGCCGACCCCAATGCTTCTTGCAGTATTCGGTGGCAGCTCTCTTATTCTGTAATACTTCTACGACTATCCATCGTCCTATGCTCTTATTGACTACGCTCTCCATAGTGGCGTGATTAAAATCTATGTCTTCAAAATATTGATAAAAGATACCCCTTATCTTATAGAGAGCTATCCCGTCCCATGCAGAGAAGTATTGCCAAACGTTGTACTTCCCATCTGATCTCTTCTTAACTTCTACGTTAATGTCCATTCTATTTAGTTCCTCTTGTTTTTATGATTGACAAAATCTCTCTTTTAAAGGGTTGACAAAACCTTTTTAGAAGGGTTGACAAAACCTTTTTAGAAGGGTTGACAAAATCTCTCTTTTAAAGGGTTGACAAAATTATTGATGAGAAATGGTTAACCTTTCAAGTTATGTTGTGTACCACGTTCAGTGACAAGTTTCTCATCTAATATATCACGAACAGTTTCATAGAGCTTACAAGCTCTCTTAATCAAGGCTTTGTTAGTACACAACTTACTACATAGCTCCCGTCTTCGTTCTTCTGTTTAAACAAGATATAAGGTTTGTAACCTTCTACCTGAGCAGGATAGACCTTAGCGTTAGTCTGCACCACTGTACCAACTTGATTACATTCATGGTGGCCTACATACTTCCACTCGTTATCGTTATACTGGTCTATTCCTACTATCAAGGATATTAATATTACTGCTATAACCATCTTATATAGTTCTCCTTCTATCGTCTATTATATGTACAGTATTGTCTAAAACCAGCCTAATATCATTCTTGTTTCTTCTGGGACTCTGTTCATACTAAAAGGTGGATCGAAAGTAGTTATTATAGATGCATCATCTATGCCTTCTACATATCCAGCCTTTCTTATGTTTTCTGCGATAACATCTGCAAAACCACAAAATACACTTGTGAGTGTATGAGTGATAACTACGCTCCTCTCTTTTTCGTTAATATGTATATCATAGATTAAACCAAGATCAAAGACATTCACACTAATTTCTGGATCGAAGACTTCTTTAAGTTGTTTGATAATATTTTCTTTGATGCACTCACGAGAAAATTCTTTCTTCATCTCAGGCATGTACTGCTTCCATTCTATCTGTGTACCATACAGGCACATCTCTCTCAGTCCATCGTGCCATATAAGCTTTGTCACCAACATAATAATCACGATAGGCTTCAACAGAGTCCCCGTTCTTCTTATAGTGTATAGGCATACATTGAGGTATAGGTGTGTTACTTACGCCTTCAGGTAATTCATAAGGTCTATTACAGAGATTATCTATTATACCTTTACGTTTAGTAAGGTGTACCTTTCCATATCTATAAGTGTACTCCTCAGAGAGGTACGACAAAAGAGTATGCAACCAGCTATAGTTATATCTATTCTCTCTAGCCCACAGAGCAGATGGATGATTCTTATGAGTAGCCTTATAACACGTAATAGAGGGAACACCATCACACTCATGGTGTGCTGTTGACAGTAACTGACTGTACTCTAATATCATCTTTACAACATGTTTATCACAGTGCATCTTAGCACAGATTAGCGGATCGTGATGAAGATAGAAGATGTTCATTTACTACTTTCCTCTACTGTGTTTTAATTAAACACGTTTCATTTCTTTTGTTCTAAAGAAACCTTCATATTCAGGATAATCTTTCATAAATTTCCTAGCATATAAAGCTATAAAATCGTTACTGATTTTATAAGGTTCACCTTTAGTAACAATAGTTGTTTCCCAACGAATCCTGTTTGATACCAACCAAGCACTCAATTTAGTATGTCCTTTGTTGATAGCTTCAAAAGTAAATTTTTTAAACATTGTGTAGAAATGCGGATTCATCGCATCCCATTTTTCAAAACGTTCAGTAAGATTTCTCATTTCTAACGCCTTCCGTTACCATTTGACATATAAGCGGTCATGCCCATATAGGCTCCTACAACACCCGCTTGACCTATATAGAACAAACCAAATAAATCTGCAAGTGCTTTTATTCGCCCATCAGGGAAAATAGGTAAAAACACCAACAAGGTGAATACGATCATAGAGATCATAGCTGCCCAAGCCATGTTTCTCTGTGCTTCCAGTTTAGCTTCTTGATTGATAGCGTGGATAGTTTTAAGTTCTTCATCAGATACTACACCATCACCATCTACATCATATTCAGCGTACTTACTCTCTTCTTCTAGAGCTTTATCACCTTTTTTTATTCGTAAACTGTTCATTTAAAATACATCCTTAAACTCCTGTTTAAAGTATTTAAGGTTAAGGTAACGTGACATGTTTCCAACTCTTTCCAACTTTTATATTCCATATAGTAGGTGTAGTCACATTATACTTTTTAGCAATAGTCTTACAACTACGTTTCTTATTTCTTAATAACAGACGTATATCCTTAACATTATCTTCAGTTAATATAGTTGCTTGTAGACCTTTCTTAAATCTATCAAACATATAGGCTTGTTTCGTTCCCCCTAAGAGATGATGAGGATTAACACAACTAAAATTGTTACAGATGTGTTGAATAATTAAATTTTCACTTACCATACCAGTATTGATAAAGAAAGCTACTTTAGAACTTCTTACAACGCTTTTATTTAAACCGAACCAACCATATCCATCATACTTATCTACGCTAGCTAACCACTCCCAACATTCTGTTAAAACACCCTCACCTTTATCTACCTTACTCCAAAACCTTTTGATATCTTTTTCTTTAATATTTAGTATGGCGTTATAATCTTTAATAGACATCCTTAAACTCCTTTATAGGTATATAAACTACAGGCTCGACATCTTGCCAATCACCTCTATCTACTCTACCATTAAAACCTAATGAAAAATAATCATCCCTCTTAATAGTATAATAGCCTACCACATCCTTCCAACGTACTATCAGCTTAAAACCTACGTTGAAGTTCTTGACATAATTATAAGCACTCATCATCTTGTCTGCTGATATCATATAAGTATTATACAGCTCCTTAGGGATAGTCCTGTTCTTAATCTCTAAGAAATTCATAATATACTTATCATCATTCAACTCAGCATAATCTAGTCTATACTTCACTGGTAACTTGACAAGCTCACCTAATTGCATTTTATCTTTGACAAAATCTATAGTAGTCTTCTCACGACCTCTATCCTCTTTTGTCTCGTACGTTCTTCGTCTTGCTGTCATAAGCACTTTTTTATTATCTGTATTCATGTTTATCTCTTTCCATATATTGTATCTTTCGAAGATAGTTTACGTGTTTAGTATAGAATATATTACCTACCCTAGAATATCTCCTAAATATCCATAGACAAATATTAAACATACCTCTATAGTATGTGTATCTAATAGTATTATAGATGATCAGGATACTCTCTAGGTCTATATTGTACCATAATATTATTCAATGTCTCCCAAAAGTAAGCGAAGAACTTAGGACAGTTAATATCATAGTGTGCTGCGACTATGTGGGAAGAGTTCGTAATTTCCATAGGGAATATCACTACGCACTGTCTATTTAATCTACTCTTGATCTTCTCGAAATCTACATTTAGACGGTATACAATGGAAATATATTGTTCATCCATATGATAAGAATTGATACCTTCACCGCCTGTCTTCTTGACAGTCAAAGAGAGTGCATTATCTCTCCAACGTAACATCTGTGCTATAGAGTCGCCACCTTTCTGTGTTTCATTCTCTAAGTACACATAAAATACATTCTCATTCAACATCGGATCATTTTCATGTAGACGATATTGGTTTATCAAGGGCATTCTGTACTCCTGTCTATATAGTCATCGTATCCCTTGCAGAATGCAGGTGGCCCTGATAGCAGCAAGGAACATTCTACTTCTTTAGGGTGTACAGAGGTTTCTACTAAATATTCACAATCCTTACAGTATACACCTTCATCGAATACTTTTTCTACTACACTCCACATTATCCTATTTCCTCTACGTACTTTATATGTGTTTTGCAAAGTACTGCTCTTCTTGATTTAGAGAGAGACCGTCTTAAAGGCGTTGTCCTTACGAAGGTCATAATTAGTTCCACCATATTTGATTTCATTGATGTTATCAATATTAACATTACGATAGAACCTTCTCTTATCTCCTTCAGAGTCTTTATGTTTCCTTCGATCCATGTCGAACACAATTAAATATTTATCTTGATCAACGGTAGGAGAGCCATCTCCACAATGAGCCTTCACGTTAAGTCTACAGGTTAATGATCTATGTGTACCATCTTTTTTAATGAAAGACACATTGAAGATATTATTTCCTACCAGTTCAATGATAGCTTTTTTCTTGCTGACAGACATGTTTTAATCTTCCTTTTCAAAGTTAATATAAGAGAACCTTCGACCCTTGAGAAGTTTATACCACAAGGCATTAGATTCTGTCAAATTCTTAGGTGCGTAAGGCCAATTACGTCTATTCTCTGCAGCTTTGGAAGTCCCTTTCTTTCGGTCTGTCTTCGTTAAAGGCATATCAATCTCCTCTCAATAAAAAAAAGTTGTTGAAATACATTGACAAATCAGATACTATACGAACACAAAATAGATGTCAACAATAAAGTTCTTCAACAAAATCAATAGGTTAAGAAAGATGAGCTACAAACGAAGGCAGAAGGATATCGAACGTCAAGATCGAAGACGCCGAAGAGATTTTAAGAATAACAACATAGCTAAAGAACTACGTACTTCTAAGTATAGACAAAGAATAGTTAAAGATAAAACAAAGTATACTAGAAAAACAGAGAGTACTATGGTACTTGATGAGTAATATAGATACAAAGAAAGAAGCTAAGAAACGCTTAGAGAATCTAAGAGATTTCAGTAACTCCTCTATGCCTATAAGAGTTCTGTTAAGAAACGAAGAAGAGCTTAAAGTCTATGAAGAAGTTATGAAGAGTATGAGAAAAATATCTAACTTAGAATTAAGGATAGGTAGATGAATGAATATTTTGTGACTAAGGCACACACTATGCGAACAATCTATATATTACTGTACATAGAAATATCTTTACATATACTAGAAATAATCATAGACTTATCGCAGTTCAAAGGTATCTTTAAATGAAAGAGATGTTATTAGCAGGTTTTATTATGGGTGTCACTCCTGCAGAGGTGACGTGTTTAGCTGACAACATGTATTTCGAAGCACGTAATCAAGGCGTAGCAGGACTACTAGCAGTGACCAACGTAGTGATGAATAGGGTGGCAGATACACGATACCCCGACACTATCTGTGAAGTTGTACAGCAAGGGCCGACAACGTTATCTTGGAAAGGCACAGGAGAGCATATTCCTGTTAAGAATAGATGCCAGTTCAGTTGGTACTGCGATGGTAAACCAGATGAACCTACTGATATAGAAACCTATGATTATATCTATAGATTATCTTTCGAAATACTCAATCAAGCAGTACCTTATTTAGATATAACAGAAGGAGCTACACACTATCATGCAGATTATATCCTACCTGCTTGGGCTGCTTCTAAGATTAGAACAGTAGAGATAGAGGATCATATCTTTTATCGTTGGGAAACAAAAGATGCCCCGTAAGATCATCATAGACATCGAAACAGACGCTATAGAAGCTACTTGTATATGGTGTGTAGTCTGTAAGGAGTTGAATGGTGATGTTGTGTACTTTACAGATAGGAAGGGCTTAATAGAGTACTTGAAGCCTGATGATATCTATATAGCACACAACGGTCTAGTTTTCGACTTTCCTATTCTTAATAGGCTCTGGGGCACATCTATAAAATTTAAAAATGTAGAGGACACTTTAATCCTATCTCGTCTATACAATCCTGAAAGGGAAGGTGGACACTCCTTAGGTAACTGGGGAAAAAAGCTAGGGTTCAACAAGATAGATTTCGAAGACTTCTCATCGTACACTGAAAACATGTTAGAGTATTGTATTAGGGATGTCTTAGTAACAGAGAGGGTTTATAAACAACTATATGCAGAGGGTTTAAATTTCTCTAGGGAAAGTGTAGAGATAGAATATCGTATAGCACAGATAATAGATAAACAGAAGAGACATGGTTTCTACGTCGATAAACATAAAGCAGTCGGACTCTTCTTAGAAACTAAGAACAAAGCTAAACATATAGAAGAATTAATACGGAAAGATTTTCTTCCTAGAGCTAACCTGCTAAGAAGCATAGAGCCTAGGTACACTAAAGCAGGAGTTATGTCTAAGGTAGGTTTAGCAGGTTTAGAGAATGTTTCTGGTCCATTCTCCCTCATTGTTTTCAAGGATTTTAATTTAGCTAGTCCTAAACAGATAGTAGAACGTTTGAACGAGTATGGATGGCGTCCTACGATGTTCACGCCTAAAGGCGCACCTAAGATTTGTGAAGAGAACCTCTCTACTGTCTATGATACAGCGCCAGAGGCAGCTAAGAGGTTAGCAGAGTGGAAGATGCTAGAGACCCGCTGGAAGACCGTAGAGGCATGGTTAAAGAATCTGGACTCTAATGATAGAATACATGGTACTGTGTTCACTATGGGCGCAGTTACGGGACGTATGACCCACGCTAATCCTAACATGGCAAATATTGTATCTAATGATAAACCTTACGGTAAAGAATGTAGAGCTTGTTTCACTGTCCCTAATGATAATTATCGTATAGTAGGCATGGATGCTAAAGGTCTCGAACTACGTATGTTAGCACACTACATGAAAGACCCGGCGTATATAGAAGTAGTACTAAATGGTGATCCTCATGAAGTGAATAGAATAGCAGCCGGTTTAGATACACGGGCTAATTCGAAACGTTTCATCTACGCCTTTCTATATGGGGCAGGTGCAGAGAAACTAGGCACTGTAGTAGGTGGAAACGCTAAAGACGGTGCTAGGCTCAAAAGAGACTTCTTAGCTAACATGCCTTCTCTCGATACTCTCATCAACAAGGTACAAGTTATGGCAGCGAAAGGTTCTCTACAAGGCTTAGATGGCCGTAGAATATGCATTCGTCACCAACACGCTTCTTTGAATACTCTGTTGCAAGGAGCGGGAGCAATCTCTTGTAAGCAGTGGTCTATCTGTATGGATGACTACATAAAAAAGAAGAAATTACGTGCCTATCTTGTCAACACCATTCACGATGAAATGCAGTTCGAAGTTCACCGGGATGATGTTGATGAAATTATTTTTGCATCAGACTTGACAATGCAAAAAGCAGGGCGTATACTTCGTGTACGGTTGCCCTTGAATGCCGATGCGAAGGTAGGTACGAATTGGGCAGAAACACATTGAAACCGAAAAGAAGGACTAAAAAAGATATGCGAAATAGTATAGTAATCAAAGGTGAAGCCAGATGGCCCAGCCTTTTCGAAGTTAACGATCTGTCAAAAAAGTTCCAGATGGATATCTGTAACTTAAACAAAGCCGCTGTAAAGGCTTTAGATGATGAGGGTATTCCTGTGAAGATAGGAGAAGGTGAAAAAAAGGAATATGGTCATTATATCACTGCCAAGACTAAGCGAGGGCCTAAAGTCACAGATGCAGCTAAACAGCCGTGGCCTAGAGAACTTGGAATAGGAAATGGTAGTAAGGTTAAAGTCTCTGTTTCAGCTTACGATTGGAACTTCAAGAACACGGCAGGCAGGAGTGCTTCTCTCAATAGCGTTATGATCATCGACTTGAAAGAGTTTGATGGCGCTCCCCCCTTAGATGCCGAAGAAGACGGTTTCGTATTGGATACATTAGATGAAGAGGTTCCATTCGATACCGACGACAATCTCTAAATAGTACTACCTCTACTGTTCTAAAGGTAGGGTACTCCTATAATGTAAGGAGTAGCGCGATAGAGAGGGATGGTACTATCGTATATTGACGTAGCGTAAAGCGGTTAAGAGGATAGCGTCTATAAAAATAAATATCTTTGGGTCAGGGGATGCCTTCACAAGAAATCCCCATTTTTTTATCTATAGAGGAGTTGTGATGTCTAAAAAGAAGAAGAAGAATATTTATACTCTCATAGAAGACGTTCAAGAATTGATCTTGAATGGTAAAGAAGAACTAGACGAGAATAGATTAGATAATTTCTTAGAAGTTGTTAAAGAAGAGATGGTTCGTTTCCTTCAACCTACCGAAGGAGAGACTAAGCATCTACGTTTATCTGCCGTAGGGCGTGATGATCGTAAACTCTGGTACGAGATCAATGAACCTATCAAGCGTAAAGAAACACCTCGTCTCCGTATGCTCTTCTTCTACGGACACATCTTAGAAGCTATACTCCTCTATCTTGCAGAGGAAGCAGGACATAAAGTAGAGCATCGTCAGAAAGAAGTTATCTTAGAGGGCGTCAAAGGACATATAGATGCCATCATAGACGGTGCCTTAATAGACGTTAAGTCAGCATCAGATTACAGTTTCAAGAAATTCAGAGACGGTAGCATAATAAGTTCTGATCCTTTCGGCTACATAGGGCAGATAAGTAGTTATATGGAAGCTTTAGAGGTAGAGGAAGGGGGTTTCTTCGCTATCAATAAGACTAGTGGAGATATCTGTTTACTTATGCTGGATGAGTTGATGACTATCAATGCCTCTGAACGAGTACGCCATCTGAAGAAGATTATAGCCTCTGATGAGTTACCTGCTAAGTGTCATTCTGATGTACCAGATGGAAGAAGTGGTAATCGTATACTAGACAAAGGATGCGTCTTCTGCGATTATAAGGAGAGATGCTGGACAGACGCTAATGATGGTGAAGGTCTACGTGTATTTCGTTACTCTAATGGATATCGTTACTTCACTGAAGTCAAAAAAGCACCTAATGTAGAGGAACTTTCAACATGGTAGGAGTAGAAAGCGTGTATGCGGGAAACCGTAGCGTATCTAAACTGATCAAGGCACACCAGCCTTGCCATAAGTGTGGAAGCAGTGACGCACTATCTCTCTATGAAGATGGTTCGTACTGTTTCTCTTGTAAAACTTCGACAATAGGGGATGAAATGGAAATATCAGAGAATACTCCAACAGTTGATAAGGAGAGTGATCTCACAGTAGGTGTAACAAAACCTATGATCAAACGTCGTATCACTAAAGACACTTGCTTCAAGTACTCTGTTACCGTCTCTGATAATGGTCAACATCTCTATCCTTACTTCAACAGTTGGAAGGAGCATATAGCTAATAAGGTGCGAGGTAAGAACAAAACATTCTCTGTCGAAGGAGACATCAGTCAAGCTGCTCTATTCGGTCAGCAAATATTCAAGAAGGGTGGTAAGTACATCACAATATGTGAAGGCGAGCTAGATGCTATGTCGGCACACCAGATGTTCGATAGTAAGTGGCCTTGTGTATCTATAAAGACAGGAGTAGCGAGTGCCTCTAAAGACGTAGAGAATAACTATGAGTATTTGATGAGCTTCGATAACATCGTCATAGCCTTCGATAATGATAAGGTTGGTATGGAGAATGCTCATAAGATAGCAGAACTTCTATCCCCTAAAGCTAAAGTGATGAAGCTACGTTATAAAGATGCTTCTGAATATCTGATGGAAGATAAGGCCGCAGAGTTTACCGCTGATTGGTGGAACTCTGAAAGCTTCACTCCCGATGGCATCGTGGCAGGTTCTGATCTATGGGACACACTCATTAAAGGGCCAGAGAAGTCTATTGTGGATTATCCCTTCACTGGCCTAAATAATATGACTTACGGAGTACGAAAGGGAGAACTCGTAACTATATGTGCAGGAACAGGCATAGGTAAGAGTAGCTTCTTACGTGAGATCATCTATCATATCTTCTCCAATACAAAGGAGAATATAGGTTTGATGTTCATGGAAGAGAGTGTACGCTCTACGGCAGAGAGTTTCATGAGTTTACATATGAATAAGCCTCTGCACCTACCCGACATCGTATATGAAGAGGAAGCTTACAAGACAGCTTATAACGATGTTCTAGGATCAGGACGCTTCTTCTTCTTCGATCACTTCGGCTCTAATACGATAGAGAACATCATCGCTCGTATACGTTATCTTGTCAAAGCATTAGGTTGCCGCTACATAGTATTAGACCATATAAGCATCCTTGTAAGTTCACAAGATAACACTATGGATGAGCGTAAGACCATCGACTCTTGTGTTACGAAGTTACGCACTCTAGTTCAAGAACTAGGTATCTGTCTGTTTATGGTATCTCATCTACGGCGTCCCTCTACAGGTTCTCATGAGACGAACTCTATCAATGTGAGCCTCAGTGATCTCAGAGGGTCACACAGTATAGGACAACTGAGTGATATTGTAATTGGCTTAGAACGCAACGGACAAGCAGATTGTATCATAGAACGTCATACGACGTATGTGAGAGTGGTTAAGAACAGGTTCAGTGGCTTGACAGGTCAATGTACTAAGCTATACTATGACTACACAACAGGGCGCATCACTGAAGCAGAGTTGCTCTATAATAAATTAGAGGAGTTATAGTTTGCCTAAGAGATTTCGATCTCTATTCGAAGCTAACTTTCATAGAGACTTACGTGAAAGAAAGATAAAAGCAGAGTATGAACCGGATAGAATAAAATACACTCCTAAGATTAGAACGTATACACCAGACTTCTACATAGAGGCTGGTGACTTCTATGTAGAGACTAAAGGGTATTTTGTCTCTGCCGATAGAACGAAGCATCTCCTCATCAAAGAGCAGCATCCTGAAATAGACATACGTTTTGTATTCTTGAATGCTAACAATAGATTGAGTAAGAAGTCTAAAACTACGTATGCGAAGTGGTGTGAGAAATATGGTTTTAAATATTCAGAAAAAAGGTTGCCTGAACAATGGATGATACCGAAGATAAAGTCTTAGAAGCAATACGTAATATGGAAGCTCTCTTAGATAAGATGTCGAAGAGTAATGAAGAAGAAATTACTAAACCCGGTGTCATGATACTCTTAGAGCAAACCGCCGAAGATATAGAGAATTTCAATATTTCTATGTTTGATTATAATAAAGATAAAGAAGGCTTAGATGAAGAGTACCCAATATGTACCATCATCGCTTGTGGTCTCTTATCTATACTAGAGACTCAAACAGATTTTGTCTTTTCAGAAGGTTTAGAACATCTCCGTAAAAAATATGAACGTGAGATGGAAGAGGCGAAGAAGGGAGAAGTGGTCAATCTACATAATTACAAAAAAAAGAAATGTGAGATAAAACCTAATGGAACATTGACTTCTAAAATAAAATGGTCTACAAAGGGGAATAAGAAAGGAGACGATGACTATGATGCATGATGAAGTTACACAGCCTAAGCACTATAAACTAAATGCACATGGAGTGGAGTGCATAGACGCTATTCAAGCGTGTACTTCTGATGAGGGTTTCGAAGAGTATCTACGTGGCAATGTCATGAAATATCTTTGGAGATGTAACTATAAAGATCACAAAGTTAAAGACCTCAAGAAGGCACAGTGGTACTTATCGAAGCTCTTGAGTATATGTGACGTAGAAAGTGACACGAAACAACAAGACATGTTCTCTGTTAACATGGGCCGGGACGATAAAGAATTTTTATATGTAGAAGATGTGAAGGAAGTCGTAGATGCCTCAGAATAATTCTTTCGACACATATCAATCTTTCATCTATAAGAGTCGTTATGCCCGTTGGTTAGACGAGAAGGGTAGGCGTGAGAATTGGAATGAGACAATAGATCGTTACATAAGGTTTATGTATCATCAGCTTGATCATTTAGAGACTAGAGATAAAGAGATTCGTTGGAGTACCTTCGAAGAGGCTTTCAACAACCTGCGAGACATGATAACAGAACAGAGGATCATGCCTTCTATGAGAGCTTTGATGACGGCTGGCCCTGCATTAGATAGAGAGCATATAGCAGGATATAACTGCTCCTACGTTCCTATAGATAATCCTCGTTGTTTCGATGAGATACTCTATATCCTCATGAATGGCACAGGTGTAGGGTTCTCCGTAGAACGTAACTGTATACACAACCTTCCCTCTATACCCGACTCTTCTTTCCAGTATACTGATGACCGCATCTCTGTAGCAGACAGTAAAGAAGGCTGGGCAAGGAGTCTACGTGACCTCATAAGCTATCTTTATACTAGCCGTATTCCTAAGATAGATTACAGTAAGGTACGTCCTGCAGGAGCACGTTTGAAGACATTCGGTGGTAGAGCCTCTGGTCCTGAACCTTTAGAGGATTTATTTAAATTTGTAATCAACATCTTCACAGAGGCTAGAGGACGTAAACTCTCCTCTATTGAATGCCACGATATTGTCTGTAAGATAGGTGATGTCGTAGTCTCTGGCGGTGTACGACGCTCTGCTCTCTTATCCCTCAGTGACCTCTACGATGACCGTATGCGTCATGCTAAAGTAGGAGAGTGGTACAACACAGAGCCACAGAGGGCATTAGCTAACAACTCTGTAGCGTATACTCATCGTCCTAGTATAGAAAGTTTCATGCAAGAGTGGCTTTCACTGGTGATGAGTAAGTCCGGTGAGAGGGGTATGTTCAATCGTGAGGCTGCACAGAGGCAAGCTGCACGTTTCGGTAGACGATCCGCCGATGCTGACTACGGCACCAATCCATGTAGTGAGATTATCTTATTACCTAATCAGTTCTGTAACCTTACAGAAGCAGTCTGCCGTCCTGACGATACAGCGGAGACACTGATGGAGAAAGTTGCCTACGCCACTATCTTAGGGACTTTCCAAGCCACTATGACGGACTTCCATTACCTCAGAAAGCGTTGGAAGGACACTACAGAGAAGGAGCGTCTATTAGGTGTATCCTTGACAGGCATCATGGATTGTCCGTTGCTAAATAAGAACGGTGAATCCTTAGAGAAGCTGTTGGTGAGGCTGCGAGAACACGCAGTAGAGATCAATAAGAAGTGGTCTAAGATGCTAGGTATTCCTGTCTCTGCCGCTATCACATGTGTTAAGCCCTCTGGTACAGTGAGTCAGTTGACTAATGCAGCTAGCGGTATACATCCTAGGCATTCACAGTACTACGTCCGTACTGTACGAGGAGATAACAAAGACCCCTTAGTTAAGTTCTTGAAAGAAGCAGGTGTTGTTAATGAGCCTGACGTGATGTTCCCTGACAACAACACCGTGTTCTCCTTCCCTGTGAAGTGTACAGGTAAGACTGTAACCCGCAACGATATCTCTGCAGTAGAGCATTTAGAGTTATGGATGACTTACAGTGAACATTGGTGTGAACACAAACCCTCTATTACAGTGAGTGTTCGTGAAGAGGAGTGGATGGAAGTAGGTGCGTGGTGCTATAAGAACTTCGATAGACTTAGTGGTATAAGCTTTCTACCTCACTCTGAACATGCTTACCGACAAGCTCCTTACCAAGAATGTTCTAAGGAAGAATATCAGGAGCTATATAAGACAACCCCTAAAAACATAGATTGGGAGAAGATGAATGCATTCGAATCAGAAGATAACACTAAAGCATCACAAGAGTTGGCCTGTACAGCAGGTGTGTGTGAAATCGTAGACATATGAGAGAAGCAGAGACTCTCCTTTCAGAACTCAAGGTAATCTTAAATACGAAAGGGAACATCGAAGTAGAATACAACAATGTTCCCTCTGAAGATTTTATAGAAGCTATGAATAAGAAGCTGCCTGAATACGAGAACACTCATATCATAGCAGCCTTCATGAAGCGTGTACGGCGATTGAGCCTAACGTATTATAATGATGTAAATAAATTACTTCTTTAAGAACTTAGAGAAGCCTTTAATACCGAAGGATGCTGAGATAGCTATCATCAAGGCATTCTGATACCACTCAGGCAGTTCATTGAGTACTGTGAAGCCTCGTTGTATGATGTCTTCCATTCCCGGTACGAACACCAATATAGCGGGTACAGTTAAGATAACTACTAAATATTCATCCTTCCAGCTTTCCCCACTAGCTGCTGCCATAGTCTTTTCCCACTCAACTTCACCAGTGGCTACTTTTTTGTGTACCTCTGCTTCTGCTTCAGCCTTAGCAATCTTAACCTGTGACTTAGCTTTAGTCTCTTGAAGTTTACCTTCCATCCAAGAGCCACCGATGTTACTGACTGCACTGATAATTGGGCCTATTAAGGGGATCATGTTCTTTATCTTCCAGTATTTTTAGGAGTCTCTACAGGAATTGAATTTAGGTGATGCTCTAATAGGTTCTTCTCCATTGAATTAACAGGAACATCCTGTTCTATATCTAGCCCCGTTTCTATTCTAATAGAAAGAGCTTTTAGTAACTCTACTTGATAAATAAATTGTTGTTTAATCCAAGTAGGACTTTTTATTTCTGTAGTAGTGCTATATTCTTCACCCATCTGCGTCAAGAATAAAGTTGTAGCCATCTTTGTAAAATCAGATAAAAATCTACTACTTATTTTAGCTTTTCCACTAGCAACCATCATAGCTTCTTCGACTGTAATGGTTACATTAGGATCAGTTATCATCTTTAATAAAAAGTTTCCTTTACGTATTTGAGCCTGTGTAATATATATTTCAGAAGCAACGTATTTAGGACTTACCACCCCTCTACTAATACTATATACTCTTGAAATAAGAGAGTTCAAAGCTAAAGGAGTAGGTGGTCTGAAAGAAGTACCCACTTTAGGTATCTTACCTTTAGTAATTACTTCTAGATCAAGGATACGTAGCATCCTATCTATTTGTTCAGGATCACGTATAGAGGGTCCACCACTATTCCACAAATCTTCCATCATTCTTAAATTTGCTTCATTATTCATGATGTCATAAAAAGACGCTAGATCAACATCTCGTACAAGTTTAAAAGGCATCTGCCCTTCATCTATTCCTGTATTCTTATATCCTTTTACATCAGTAGTTTTATAAGCATTTTTAATTATATTCTTTACAAACAAACCTCTGAGAGCTAGTATAACTTCTTTTTGTTTTTCAGGTTGATTTTCGAAAGCGTCTATTAACAGTCGGATAGCATTTTGAGGTTTACTAGCACCTTCTAATCGTTTAGGTCCAACTGTCTCAGAGAGAGGTCCAAGTTTTGAAGATTCTTGTAATACTTCTCTTGCTCTAATATCGTCTACAGAGTCAATATTTCTTTTTAGAGCGTCATAATGAACCATTGTATAATTATCATTAGGATTCTGTGCTCTCCTAAGAAAATGAGCTAGAGTATCTTCTGCAGCATGGAACATCTCTGTTTCAATGAAGATGTCTTCATACTCAAATTTAGTTTTTCCTATCTTTCCAAATATACTATTGTCTAAAACATCTTTTCTCTGATCAGATAATGATTTAACTGCTCTATCTAGCTCGTCTGCATAGACGGCATCATCAAACACATTCCTATATGCTGAGTTATCTATAAATTGTTCTTCAGCTTTTTTCCAATTAAGAAACTCATCTATTTTGTTTGAATCCATCTCTGCGAAAAGATTAGGGCCTTTTTTGCTACTGAAAAAACTTTCTATTATATCTGGAGAAAGTTTCTTAACACCTCTAACGTCTCCTATATCTGATGTTGCAAATCGTCTAGCGGCTCTAAGAAGTAAAAGCTTTGCTTCTGGATTAACTGTTCCAGCAATAACATTACCTTTGTCATCTATATCTGAAAACATAGTCCTAAACATCTCTGCAGAACGTCTTTTATCTTTTTGAGTAAAAAACAACTGAAATAAATCTTCATTAGGAATACTCTCTATTGTTTCAATAACATCATCACTAGACTGAGCTTTAAGAAGGATGCCTAACCTTCTCTTAAATGTTCTACCTATAGTTTTCTTATAGAACTCTCTAGCCTCTCGTAACTTCTTAGAACTATTTTCTGCTAAACCTAATTTAGATAAACCTACCTCGTCTATAAGCGCATCAATTTTATTATCTATTACGTGCACAAAAGCATTTGCTTCAGTACGTTGATTTGTGTTCTTAGACATACTTCCTGTTCTACGGTTTCTTACAAAAGCATTTTCCATAGCTCTCATTTTTATATCATTTAAATCTTTAAAAGACATGAAGGTAGGAATAATCGACTCTCTTTGTGCTACTCCTTTAGAATTCTTTAAAACTTTACCCACTAATACAGTGTTACCTGTTTCATCTAACATAGTAACTTGTTTATTTATGAGAGTTTCTTCTAAGTCTTTTATGACTTGAGTATACCCTTTTTCAGATATCTCTTCGTTTAATATTTTATGATACTCTTGTCTCTCTTCTACATTTCTTTGTAACCCTAATGCAGAATCATGTTCTAGGTCCATATGAATTAAATCTTTTATATGTTCTGTTTCACTTTCTGCAGCATTACGTATACGTGAAAGACCTTGCATTCTTCCTGCTTTAACCAGTTTTTCTAATCGTCCTACTGCTCCCGGCAGTTCGTTCTGATATACCCGTAAAACATCAGAAGACTCTAAAAGAGTAGATGCAAATCTATTATCCCTGAAGATATCATCAATATCTATATCAAAATCTTCAACATCATCATATCTTTTCTTAACCTCTGCTCTCATAGTTTTGAATACACTTTGTAATAGATCAGCTTGGCTTTCTCCGAAGGCTATCTTATTCTGATCAGCAATGTCTATAGCTTCTTCTAAACTTATTTTCTGACCCTGTTTTGCGTATCCTTCTTGAATACTATGCCAGTTAAGACTATCCTCACCAAAGAAGTCATTCATAGCCTCTTTAAAATCTTTGTTATTAGAAGGGTCTATATCATGTCTCTTTACACTTTTTAAGCGTTCTAATTCTTGTTTAACTAAAGAGCCTGTTTCTTTATAATCGCTGGTAAATTCTTTGACATTCTTTATGATAGTACTCGTAAAGCTTCCTTCGGCTCCTGCGGCTCCTGTAATTTTCTTTTCTACATTATCTAAATTCATAGCTATTTGGTCACTTTGTTTTTGCAAAAAGTTAGTCAATTTATCTAACTCTGAAATAGCCGCAAACCTTTCTGTACGCATAGTTAAGCCAGAGTTAGAAAGATTAGAAGCTAATGTATCCTTGAGTTTATGTAAACCACTTAACATAACTGCTTGATCTAGTAACATAGGAAGATTTTCATCTAGGTATCCAAAGTCTTCTTTTTTAATAACACCATTCTCTAAGTCAGATATCAGATCATTTCTAAACTTTTCTACAAGCTTGTTAGAATACGTTATACCTTCAACTATCTTCCGGTATATCTCAGGATCATCTTTTTCTATAGCGGCTAATACTTCACCAGTTTGACGAGCCATCTTTAAAGTTTCAGGATCAGTAACAGCTATCTCTGATTTTTGTTTAAAAGACATCTTATTTATCGCTTCTTGTGTGTACCCTCGGATACGAAGCATAGGATCAAATCTTTTAGGATCATCTGAGTTCATTTTTACAGCATATTGAATAAGATTTTTACCAGTTGTTAAACCTCTCTTTAAACCTGTTACACCTAACATTCCTCCTGCTAATGCAGAAAGCAAAGGAACAAGAGCATATGTTGCACCTTCTTTTTTAACCCCTATATTTTCTAGAAGAACTTCAGTACTTACCATAGCAGTAGCTGCCATAAGAGCCATATTTCCTTCTTGCTTTAAAACAGACTTTACTGTAGGGTCCATTCCTCGACTCATTACTGAAGTAACACCCAAGTTATTAGCTTGCGAACCTAAAGAAGCCGCCGCAGCCCCTGCACGGTAGTGTCTTTGATGAAATTGTAACTCATCTATCTTTGTGTCTATAGCTTGCAGACCTTTTTCTAATCTACCTTTATATCTAGATGTCGTTACTTCCTTTTTAACTTCTGTTAGGCGAGCAGAAACTTTATCTCTATGTGCGGCATACTTTTTTATTTGACTTTCTACTGTATGTACTCTCTTCCCAAAACTTAATACACTCAAAGGAACAACAAACTCTGCTCCTGTCATAAGTACTCTTCCTAGATAAGACCGCTCTTCAAGAGGAACGTCATAAGTTTTAAATACGTAATCTACAAATTTTTGGTAATCTCCTTTGATTTCTCTTCCTTGTTCATCGGTTTTAGAGAAGAAATCAGAGTATTGCCCTAAATCATAGGTCTTATCTAACTCTGTATGAGTATCGAAAATATCTACATAGTCTAATAAGTTCTTGTCTTTTCTATACCTGTCTCCTTTAAAAGTACTCCCCCATAAATTACTCACCATAATTTGAGCGTCTTTAGTAAGCACTGATGCAAAGGTAGCCTTAAAAGCCTCTTCCATAGCTCTACCTAATGTTCCTGCATGAACTGCTTGTACAGCACCTAGAGCAACTTGACCAGCAACTTCTACTGAACCTAGAATAGCTTTACGCCCTAAACCATAAACAACATTTTTACCTACCTTTACTGTTTCTTCTGCAGCGCTTTCGAAGAAATTATAATCATCTTCCTCTTCTGGTTCTGGATACAATTCTTTTGAAAGTGCCTCTACTTGTGCAGCAATCTCTTTGCCAGTAAGTGTAGAAGACTTTTTGACTTCAGGCATTGTATTAGCATCAACGATAGGATCGCTAACTTCGGGTGTCGACAATCCAGCAACTTGAAAAGACTCTGGTGCAGTACTCAAAGAAGGTTCTGGTGTAGAAGGTATTTCAACTATAGCGTCTAAGAAAGCAGAAGGGATAAGAGCATCTTGGTTTTTCTCTTCTTCTTCTATAAAGTTTAAGTCTTGCATTTGACGCTGTGTGTTTAAAGCCATTTAATATATCTTTCTTTACTCTGCAGTTAATATTATTGATTAGCGGCTATCGGAGCTTGAGGGCTTGCTTGATTAAGGGGATTTGCCGCTTCAGAACCAGTTCTAAACCCTTTAAATAATTCTACCTGATATTCACGCACTAAATCTACAATAAGCTGGTCTATTACAGATTTCGTTACACTCCTCTCTCCTTGAGCATTTGGTGTATAAGCAGACCATACCTGACTTGCTGCTACCTCAAACATCTCTTTTTCTAACAGTTCATTACCTCTAAAAAGATTATAAACAGCGGATAATTTACTTCCTTCTGGCATACCTTTTATTTTTCTTACTAAATCTTCATCCATTTTAAGACGTTGAGTAAATAAATTGAGAGCTCTAGGCGTTGTTTTAAGTTTATCAGGTTCGTCAGCGATTGCTTTTACAGCAGTAGCATCTCCTAATCCTTTAAAATCAACCGTAACTTTCAAATCCTTAAGAGTATCCTCAATATGTTGTCTAGCCACCTCTTCATTTTGAGAATTAACTAAATCCATAGCTACGTCACCAATACCACTTCCACCATAATCAAGATAAGTTTTAGACACTCTTCGCTTATGTTCAAAAAAGTTTATAACTGCATCCATCTTAGGAATTACTGCAAACGTTTCTCCCCAGATAGCCTTCAGAGCAAAATCAAAGTCTTGGTTAGAAATACTTCTACCTGAAGAGTCACCTTGTAAGAGTCCCGACATACGATATGTAAGGGCAATTTGTTTGAACACAATCAACTGTCTTACTTCTTTGGCTTCTTTTGACAAGCTAGACTTTTGTATTCTATTTAAATCTTTTTTAGCTTTAGTCTCCATATTAAATATCATTCTTTTTCGTTCTTTGAGGGCCTCTTCAGTCATTCCCCCTCTGGCAACGATATACTCAGATTTACTTTTGAGGCCACTTAAACTAACTTCGTTAACGCTTGCGTCTTTTCCGCTTACAGCAAACTTTAAACTATTCAAAGCCTCTTTAAAACCATCTGTTCCTAACTTACCGAAAGTTCGAATAACTTCTATTGCAGAGTCAAAACCTCTTACAACCTCTCCTGAAACTCCAGCACCTGCCTCTACAGCTTGTACTAATTTCTTTAAATCTTCAGCAAGAATGATAACTTCACTAGAATTATTTAGAGTATTCTGGTGTTTTGATTTATTTTTTTCAAATTCAGTTCTACCCTTATCAGAAAGGACTCTCTCAGGGTTATTACGTGACCAAATATGACTTTTTCCTTTAGATCGTTCATTAACATTAGTAGGAACGGCTATATCGATTGCTCTAATAATTTTATTATAGCCTTGTATGTCTATCTTTCCAGTGCTATCTCTAAACGTGTCTAGCAAGGCTTTTTTAAGAAGTTCTCCATTATGCATCGCAGATAATTTAAACTCTTGTTTTCTCCATCGTTGAAACAGATCACGCCTAAGCATCGAGTTTGCATCACCTTCGACATCAGTCCCAACAGTAACACGTAACATATCCAGTACCTCTGGATTATCTTCTTTATTCAGTCTTTCATCAGAAACTCCAGCTATATATGGAGTAGATGGTCGTGAAAGAAGATTTTTGTCTGATTGTAAGATACCTGCCTCACTGAACACATCTTCCTTTGTTAGTATTCCAGCTTTCTCAAGTTTATCTAACCCCGGTAATCGTCCTAGACTCATCATAAAAGCGCGAGCCATTTTAACACTAGAACCACTGTCTTTACCTTTTAGACCATCTGCAAAAATACGTAGTCTATCTACATAAAAATCCTTCCATGCTACTTTCTCCTCGTCATTAAAAGCGCTTAAATTTTGGTTTTCAAGTGCTATAAGAACGTTTTTGTCATCCATTTTAACATTTTTAAATATACCTTCTATTTTTTGACCAGCGCCTATGGTACTTGCTAGTATCTCCCTGTTTTGTTTTGCATTCCTAACATTAAAAGAAACACCCCCTACGTTTATAGGTATTTCAGTTGTATTAATCTTACCTGCTCTTTTCCTATCTTGATGCTTTTTTAAAATCGTTCTGAACTTTAAAAGAGATATCTTTTCCCCTGTATCAGAATCAATTAATATTTTTGAGCCTCCTGCGTCTAAACGGCTATAGACTAACTTAGCACTCTCTGGATTTATCACCCCTTTAGAAAAGGCTATCTCCCATTTCTGAGAAAGTTCTTTAGCTTCTTTTTCAGTTGTTGTACCTATTGCAGCATTAGTCGATTCTATCATAAGCATTGCATTAGGTACCATAGCAAATGAACCATTACCTAATACCTTAGAAGGATCAACAAGAGTGTTGTTTTTTTCAGCAGTTGTCAGAATAATACTCAATCTATTTTGAGCTTGTGTTCTTTCGACATTTTTCTGTTGGAAGTTCAATTGTTTCTTTTTAAGCTTAAACAGCCTGTCTGCTTGTCTAGTTGCTTCGTCATGCCTAATTCTTGCCGCTTCTCTGGTAAGTCTCGCTTGTTCAGTTGAAGATTCTCTAGTCTTTTCTGCTTCACCAGACTGAAAAGCTCTATTTTCTTCATCTCTTTTAAGTAGACGTTGATACGCTCTATCTTCTTCAGCCATCTTAGCTTCTGCACGTTGCCTACTAAGTTCTGATTCAGCAAATCCTCTTTGATAGCCTAAACTACGTATCTTTCCTAAATTAATATTAGCCATCTTGAGCCATCTCCATATCTCTACGATTAATAAATCCTTCGGGCATAGAAACTTCTTCTATGTTCATCTCATCTTCTATATCCATCATAGGCTCTACATCTTGCATACTTTCTTCTCGTAATCTTTTAAACTTTTGAGGATTTAGAGATTGCATAACCTGAAGTTTATCTTCTGTCTGTATTCCTTTAGGCATATCACTGTTTACTATGTTCATGTCCTCAACACCTGCTCTACCTGCTTCTTGTGTAATAAACTGTATTAAGGGGACTTTTATAAGTTCAGATACATTCGGATCAAATACACCTTCTGTAAAGGACTGAAGAATAAATGCAGAGGCTACTGTCTCAACACTTATGCCCATATCTAACACATCAAATAATTCATCTCGTACTTCTTCATTACCTAACATACCATTGAGGCAATATTGTAAAGCTTTATCCGGTTCCGTTATCTGTGGAGGACGCTCATATGGCCTCTTTCCCGGTTCCTCTGTGAGACTAGCTCCGGGAATCGGTTTCATATTCAATAAATCTACTTTGAGTAATTCTGTTTTCTGTGCCATATTATACTTCCTACGATATGCGTGTCTGTGCAAAACCTTCTTGTGGCAAACTCTTACGGGGCGCGGCTAGAGACTTATCTTGTGTATCCCATTGTGCTAAGATATTTTTAACTGTCATAGGATTAGCCCCTTGACGTATTAACTGTGCTACAACTTGATTACGTACTTCATCTGGTTCAATATTAGACTTAACGAAGTTAGCCATTTCATTCTGTGCTTTAAACGGACTAATAGCTCGACCTTCACGGATACCTGTATCGGCTCTCCGTTGAGCTAGATTAGATTGTTGATACGCTGATTGTTGTGCAGACTGTTTCTGTGCGGCTGCAGAGGAAGCTCCACCACCTGTAGGCTTAGGATCATCTATAAATTGATCTAATACAAAATTAGCCGCTACACTTCCTATTGAACTCCAAAAACTCATTGTTTAACTCCTGTCTAACCTGTCCCTGTTTCTGTATCTGGATAATCACCACGTCCTATATACTCTCCTGAAGGAGTATAATTTGAATAATATGTTGTAGCTCCACCACCACCACCACTACCTTCACGGGTAAACACACCCTTTGCTACATCAAACGCTTTAGTCAGCAATCCACCCAATGCCGCTGAACTAGCCTGTGCCGTTTCATATTCAATTTGTGCTTCAAACATATCGGCTGTAAACTGGTTAGCAATAGCAGTGATAGCAATAGCGTGTGCTCGTTGCATATCATTTTGTGCAGCGTTAAAAACCATAGATGCTTCATCACGATACTTCTGCCACATGTTATTTTGTGCTTGAACAGATAGACCTAATACAGTCTGTGCATTCATCTGATTAGCTTTATTCTGTTCAGCAGTATTAGCTGTATTGAGAGTTCGTTGCCAGTTAGCATTAGCTTGTTCTATAAGGAGTTGCATGTTAGAGTTAAATTGTTCTCTTGTATCTTCTAACTTAGCATTATACTTCTTCATTGCGTTAGTTTGATCAGCATTGAAAGTATTCATAGAAGATTCACGATTAGCGTTATTCGTTGATACAGTTGCACCTAGTTGATCGTAGAACTGGTTAACCTGATTCTGTGAAGTAGCATTAAACTGCTTGGCAGCATTAGCTGCAGCCTGATCTGTAAATAATGATTGAACCTTACTTTGGTATGTCAGTGTTTCAGTGGCCTGTCTATTTGTTAGATTAGTTAAATCCATCTGAAGAAGTGAAGTAGCATTCTGTTGTGCAGCTTTCATACGATTATCTAAGTTCTGTTTGTCCATAGCTGCAATGGTAGCAGCATTAGATAGAGCAGTCTGTTGCTCGTTACTGAGGTTCTGTAATTGTATTCTAGAGTAGGCTTGAGCATCAGCATTAGCTATCGGGATACTACTCTCCATCATAGCTTGTGTCATAGCTGCTGCAGCCATAGATGAAGAGCTAAGTCCTCTTGCATTCATGATTGATCTAGCTTTACGTACTGCAGGTGCAGCCCAAGGTGGTAATTCTGCTCCAGCGTCAAGAGATGCCATCAACTGTTCAACTTGATATTTAGTTGTAGCCTCTTGTGCTAGAGTCTGTGTCTTAGCTTCAGCAAGGCTACCACGTTCAAACATCTCTGTTTTAGTACGCTCGTCAACAACTTGATTAACATCAATCATAGCCCCTTCAGAAACAGTTCCTTGTTGGGCTGTAGTAGTCGGAAGATTAGTATAAGTACGCTCTACGTTATCTACTTGTGCAGCATCTTGCGCTGTAACACTAACATTAGCCGGAGTTGCTGCAGTAGAAGGAGTAGCTGATACTCCTGTAGAGGTAAGAGTTTTTCCTGTAGTAGTTAACTTTTCATCCTCTTGAACAGTTTGTGTCTCAGGTTTGTATTCTGCTTGCCCTAAATCAAATTGACCGGCTACTGTTTCACCAGTTGCAGGATTAATCGTATCTGCACCCATAGTAGCTTGCTCACCCGTAATATCCAGAATAGGTTTATTAGCCTCTGTAACTGTTAAAGGTCTGGGTTGTGCAGTTGTTTCTTCAGCCATATTACTCTACCTTTTTATAATTCTTTTAATGCATCTCTGAATCGTCTTAGTCTCGTAGATACGAATAATTGTCCACAATATCGTCAATCCTGCAGCAACCGGAGGAAGAAATTCCATCAACGTTCCTGCAACTACAGTGACACTCGCAGCATCCCCTATGGTCTTCATAGATTCCATATTTCAATAGTCCAATACTTCTACAGGATATTTCTTACCGTTCATAGTTTTTATTTTTAATTTACCTTTTTTACAGACCCATCTTTCTTTACCTCTAGGCGGTGGATCAGTTCTCTCTATCTTTCTTTTGATACTGAGACATTCAGATAAACTATCTCTAGGCGTAAACTCTAAGAGTTGACCTGCAGAAGTATATAAAAATAATACAAATCCTATAAAAGTTTCCATCTATTTACCGTTGTGTACCTCTAAACTTCTAGCCTGATCCTTCAAAACATCTATATTATTCTGTACTTTTTCCATATCTTGTTGAAGACGCTGTATATTTACCTTATTGTGTAACATAGCATTTACTTTAATATCGGTGGTTTCTATCTGACCACTCATATGTTCGATAAGCATGAAAGCCTCTTTCTCTGTAGCAGACTGTGGTGGATTTATACGAAACTCATTATTCTTCTCTAAATCAGACGCCATCAGTTGTGCTGTAGTTTCTAATTTATTGAGACGTTCTACTACACCAAAATATGCCCACGTTCCTACAGCTACTGTGGCGACAATAGAGATGAGATTACGAATTGGCATAGCAACTGAAGTTTCAGAGGTTACTTCTGCCATCACTTGAACACCAAATATCCTAAACCACTCACTAATGTTATATCAGCTACGATAGACCATATTAAATAAGCTCTAAATAAAATGGTCATCTTAACACACTGCTCCTGAACAACTATTCTCTATTATCCACCATATAGCTATGCTAGCTAGGATTAATATGATACTTAATTTACCGGACTCTAGAAGCCAATACCATGCCTTATCCCATAGTTGATCATCGTGTTTCTTCTTTTCTTTAGCTACTTCTTTAGCCCTCTTAACAGCTTTACTTCTTTCGTCAATACGCTTATCCCTTAAATCTAAAACCTCTCTCCATGTGCCAGCACCGAATCTACGGTTGAGGAGTCTCTCTACGGCTATCATCTGCTCTTTTATTTGTTTCTGCTCTATAACCTCTGCTGTAATCTGTGAGAAGGATATATCCTCATCTTGATCTTTAAACCTATTACCTAATAACTTGGCCCAAACTTGATTTCCCTTTTTACTTTTATTGTGTATCTTTTTATTAGATTGCTCATGCCCCTTAAATATATCATCCAAGTGGTGAGCTATTTCGCTTACATCGTTAGCAGATTCAATCACTGACTTAATGCCAGTGACTGCACTTTTAACTAAGGCGATACCCGCTAAGACTTCTACGACCATACTTTACCTTCTTCCTCATTTTCGTCGCCAAAGCATATCTAATATACCATAGAGCTTCCATTGCTTTACGTTTACCTTCGGGAGTATTGGGGTAGTAAACGGAACCAACTCTAATGAACGAACCCAAAGCATCCCAACCATTATCAACGCACTCTATTGTTCGAGGCCGCTGCAGAGCCAGCAAGTGCTAGATACATATATGGACTGCCGGATGTGTTCACAACCGTTGAAGTCGTTTTGATTTTGAACCCTGTCGCAAGAAGGTCTACGTTAAGGGTCAAAGAACCGCCACTATCTGTAGTTCTTTCAGCTACATTTGAGTCTGAAATAGTTACTGTAGTTGAGGGATTATAAGGGTTCCTAACGGAATCGTGAATAACCCAGTTTTCATTAACGGACGCTGAGTTGTTCCCGTCTAATCTTTTTAGTAGCAGCCAAGCTGGTCTGAAATTCGTAGTAATAAAAGGCCCCGACGCATTTCCATTTCCAGTGTATGTCCCTGTAGATATAAGGCCGGGTGTGTTGGCGAAGACATATGCAATTAGATCATTGCCATCACCATTAGTTGCCGCTGAAGCAGCAGAAGATTTCCCCACAGTGATTAGGTCTGCGGTAGGCGCTGTATCATTCCACATTTCCGAGTTGTCTGCTCGAACAAAGTCTCTGTCGAAGTCCATATAGTCTGTCGGATCGCCGGGAATTTGAACCAACCAGTTATTAGACGTATCAAGATTTTTCACAATTAAACAAGTTGGCGCTCTATCAAGGCCGTGTGGAATCTTGCCTAAATCACCATCCCCCTCGTATTTTATAATTGAAAACCCGCCATGCGATGCAATGGTCATTCGCGTGGGGAAAATTGTGGCATCATCGTGTGGTGTAAAACTATGCGCTGCCCCATTTTTAAATACAGAGCCACTTGTCATAGTCGCACCGTTAGCAACAGATACAGAATTATCTGCGGTAGGTGCTCCTCCAGCTTTAAGACAAAACGCGATATAAGTTGCGGAGTCTGTGTTATTTTGGCTATTGTTCCCTACAATGAACCCGTCAGAGTTAATGGTCGCAACGCCTTCAGCCAATGTGCCTTGGGCGTTCGCCAAGTCGGGATAAATTAATTTAGTTACACCACGACATGAATCATAAAGAGCGCCATAGTTGCCAGAGTTCCGTTGTTTCACGTAAATAAAATCGGGTTGAAACCCAACCCCCGTTATAGTTTGACCGCCGGAACCTATAGCCACTCCATCGCCGGTCCATAAAACTGTGTTATAGAAGTCTGCTGGTTTCGAAACCTCTGCGAAGTGAGATGTATTGACTTTCTTAAAGCCCGTAGGTGGC
>TARA_R110000822_G_scaffold161_1_pt1 | contig 28326 bp, 33 predicted proteins | sample TARA_R110000822 | Tara Oceans TARA_R110000822 (sample SAMEA4397666) | marine metagenome | biome: Polar Biome; feature: [SRF] surface water layer (ENVO:00010504); material: water (ENVO:00002006), including particulate matter (ENVO:01000060) such as... | depth 5 m | reverse complement strand
TTTTTGCTATTTAAAATTACAGGAATTTAAAAATAAATAGATATGGAAATAAGAACAGGAGATTTAATAATTAACTTAGAAACAGGTTGCGCTACTTTTTTAAACGGCATTACTGTAAATAAAAATAAATAAAATATGAAAACAAAAATAGTATATTCAGATAAATTTTTAGACGCAGTGGGCATATTTATGACAATAGGTGGAATAACTTTATGGCCATTCATAATACTTAGAGAAAAGTACAGAGGAAAAACAAACTATTGGAAGCTGAGAGCACAAAGAATAATCAACCACGAAACCATTCACATAGAGCAGCAAAAAGAACTTTTAGTAATTCCTTTTTATGTTTTGTATATATTGGAATATGTTATAAAGTTACCATTTTATGGCAAAAAGGCATACTACAATATATCATTTGAACGAGAGGCTTATAGCAATGAGCTTAACAAAGAATATTTAAGCCAAAGAAAGAGGTATGCATGGATTAAATTAATATTTAAAAAGTAGCTGTTAGTTAAAAAAACACTATCTTTATAAAAACAAATAAACAAAGTCCTAACGTTAGGCAAGCTATCAAGTGCGGCAAGTAGATCAAATTAATTAAAAAACAAACCTTAACACACAAAAACAATTAAAAATCAAGTATGACAAAACAAGTGACAAATTTCATCGAACCCATTTTAGCAGAAGATCCTAACAGATTTGTAATATTTCCAATTCAACACGATGATTTGTGGGAGTGGTATAAAAAGCAACAAGCAAGTATTTGGACAGCAGAGGAAATTGATTTATCGGAAGATATTAGAGACTGGAATGACAAATTAACAGACAATGAAAGATACTACATCAAGCATATTTTAGCATTCTTTGCCGCTTCGGATGGCATAGTAAATGAGAACTTAGCAGAAAATTTCGTCAACGAAGTTCAATATGCAGAAGCAAAGTTCTTCTACGGATTTCAAATAATGATGGAGAATGTTCATTCAGAAACATATTCTTTATTGATAGATACATATGTAAAGGATCCAGCAGAGAAGGATAGATTGTTCAATGCAATTGAAACTTTTCCAGCAATTAAACTCAAAGCACAGTGGGCGTTAAAGTGGATCGAATCAGATTCATTTGCAGAGCGATTAATAGCATTTGCAGCCGTAGAAGGAATATTCTTTTCCGGATCTTTTTGCTCAATCTTTTGGCTAAAGAAAAGAGGACTGCTTCCTGGATTAACATTTTCAAATGAACTAATTGCTCGAGATGAAGGAATGCATTGTGACTTTGCAATTCATCTACACGAAAATCATGTAGTAAATAAAGTACCAAAAGAAAGAATTGTTGAAATCTTAGTCGATGCATTAAATGTTGAGAAGCAATTCATTACAGAATCATTACCAGTAAGTTTAATTGGGATGAATGACAAACTTATGACTCAGTATTTAGAATTTGTTACAGATCAACTGCTAGTTCAGTTTGGATGTACAAAGCAATTCAATACATCAAATCCATTTGATTTTATGGACATGATTTCTTTGGAAGGAAAGTCAAACTTCTTCGAAAAAAGAGAACCAAATTATCAAAAAGCTGGAGTAAAAGAGGGCAGGGGAGTTATTGATTTTGAATCAGACTTTTAATGTTTAAACTTATAGGTGGGAGGATCTTTCCTCCCACTTTAGACTAAGATTAGCAATACCAACCATCAAGTCAAACAAGACCAAATAAGGCCATTAATTAAAACTATTATTAAGCACTTTTAGATATGCAAAGGATAATACAAGTTAAAGAAAAAGAATACGATGAGCTGTTTGAAAAGGCAAACCTCAATAATGAATCAATAGCAGTAGAGGCTCAGAAGCTATATGAAGAGAGGGGGACCTTTGCCATTGATTTAAAAATGGAAATTGGCAACTATCAAGACAAAATAAGGGTTGTTTCGAATGGATATATTTCTGATTGGAACGATAAGTATCCACTAAAATCAGAGGACAAAAAAAAGATTCTAAACTTTACAAAACAAAGAGCCGAAGAGCTTTTTGAAGGAATGTTTGGCGATGTGATTTACAATGTAAATAGACTAAAAGAAGAGAAAAATAAATACGAAACCAGAAGAAAGCTTTTAACGCATCTAACCATTTTGGGATGGATAGTGGCTTTGATGACGACTAGCATAATTCTTTACCGCACTTAACAGAATAGCATAAAGAATGAACACAATATCCTTTAAAAGTAATTTATAAAATATTTTACAAAGTTAATATCTGCCACACTATAGAATAGATATTGACTAAAACACAAACAAGATGAATCAATTAACTGGATCACAACTCAGACAACTAGAATTTAGTCTAATAGTAATATTGACACCCACAAGCCTCCCCAAATTGATTCACGATCACTTTGAAGCAATTGGAGAAATTTTAAAAGTCGAAAAAATAAAAAAGGCTCAATACACATATCCTACATTAACAGTAAAAGTAACGAGTGACGACACACTATTCTATTGGGCCAACGATATGCAAATAATGTTAGGTATACAAGGAGCAAAGTCACTACTTGAATACATACTTAAACTTATGCTTAAAATGGAAGCATATTTAGAAATTGAATATTTGCAACTACATATGATAATTGCAAGGCAATAACATCAAATTCAACAAAGTTGTATCTCATCAACAATAAAAACATAACTCTCTAAATATCAACAATCTAAACTTTTAATGATTCTTCGCTAACTTCCTAAGTATCAATACATTATCAGTAACTCTATGTTATAGAGGAAAAAGTAGTTTTCTAAAAAAGAAGCCCGTGCATTTAATACATGGAATCAACATATAACCGTATGTTCGATTCTGGGTTAGGTTATTTGGAAATTAGGCTACTATTGCTCAACTTCATAATTTTAGTTTTATACGATCACTCCTTTCACTTGTGAGAGGAGTATCATATAAAGAAAATTGCAATATTGCACACCACCATCACAAACAAAAAAAGATGGCAAGAAGGAATGACAAAATAAGAGTGCCAAAAGGACAACTCAAACCAAGATTAAGATACAAACAAGTAAATGTTTGGAAAAAGTATTTTGGACCAATAGCTGTTTTGGCAGTATATGACATTTATGCACAAAAAACAGGATTACCATATTTAGTGGCAAAGAAAAAAGACTTTACCGAATGCTTAGATCATTTGAGATCTTTAGAATATCCAGAATACATCCCTTGGGAAAGTAGATAAATTTAAAAAACATAACCATGAGCTTTCAGCTACAAACACATAAAGAAGTTGCTCAAGTAACAACTTATCAAGATTCTTCGTTAGGGATAATGAAGTGGGGATACGACAATTCATATCCACAAACACTAATAAATTTAATATCACAATCTGCAAACTCTTATCCGGCCATTCAAAGAACGGCTCAATTTTACAAAGGACAAGGATTTGAAGGAGATGATACAATTGTTACTTCGACAGGACTTACTTTGGGACAAGTAGTAAATATTATGTGCGATGATTATGCATACTTCAAAGCACTTGCACTTCAAACTAATTACAATCTAGCAGGGATTGTGTCTTCAATTTTTCCAATGAGACTTGCAGTATTGAGGTTCAATGAATTTGATGAGTTAAACTATGCAAGTAAATTAGGATATCATCCCAATTTTGGAATGAACGCCATAGAGAAAAAGTTAATCAGTAATCATCCAAATGGAGGAAATATTAAGTGGTTCAATAGGTTTAATCCAAATCCAGAAATAATTACCAAGCAAATCGAAACAGATGCAAAGGGAAAGATTGGAGACTATAATGGACAAATCCTATATCATTCAGACTCAGGACATAGTTCATATCCAATAGCGCCACTACAACCTTCAATTAATTTTGTATTATCAGATATCGACAACTCTATATTAATTCGAAAGGAATCGGCAACGGGATTTAGCAATACGTATTTACTTAAAACTTCATTATCGGCCGAAGATGAAACGTTGGCAAGATTGGAAATGGAAATTGCTGCCTCTCAAGGAGCTAGAGGATCTGGACGAACTATTACAATGTCAGATTTGACTCCCGAAGAAATTAAGAGTACAGTGTTAGAAGAAATGGGAGCAGGAAGTGCTGGCAAAAAGTCTGCAATTGAGTCTGCAATCTTGACTTATGAATTGGATCAAAAAGTAATTACGGGAGCATATTTAATTCCACCAATATTGGCTGGAATTTCTCAGTCCAATGGATTTACGGGAGTAGATTTAGAGGATGCTTATGATGTGTTTAATGCAATAACACAACCTGGAAGAACTACAATTGAAAAACAAATAAATAGAGTATTGGCAAAAAGCAAGTGGGCAGATATTGGTCCAATTAAAATTAAGCCATTAACTCTAAAAAGCTCAGAGCAGTTAATTCAAGAAGAAAATGAAAACACTGCTGACGCTATAAATAGAAATCCACTTACGGGCCGACAAGAGCAAGGTCTACAGAGAATTTCAAGAAAATATGCCAAAGGACAATTATCTTACGATCAAGCATATGATCAGCTAAGTGCTGACTATGGATTCGAACAAGAGCGAATTGAAATTTGGTTACCCAAAAACGACGAAGACGATGTATAATATAATCAACGAAACCAATTTATTGCTTCCTGATATCGCGCAACGTTTAGGAGATTATGTAGGAATACAGCCTGATGTAGATGAGACTAGAGTCAAGGCAGCATCTTTGGTAGCGCAAGACTTAGATCTCAAGCCATCAATGAAAACCAGCAACAAGATTGACAATTGGAGCAGATGCTTTGAAGATGGCAGTAACTACTCAGAAGCTCTTTATGACTTAGTCGTTCCGGCACTATGTTTCTTTACATATGCTAGACTAGTTACAATGTTTCAAGCAAACTATACAGACTCTGGAACTAGCGTCGAAGAAGGATCTTTAACAATCAACGAAGCAAGATCTGTATCAAAGCAGTATCGAGCAATCGGAGAATCTTATTTGGGTGAAATTATAGAATTTTTAAAAGAAGAAAGTTCAGATACAGAAGCTACAATGGACACTTCGGTAAGAAGAGTTAGAGGATTTGGAGGAAATGAAATATACAGTCCAGGATCAGGACAAACATTTGACATACCTCCTTTTGGGAAAGACACTTTTTATTAAAAATAAAATTATGAAAGATTTAACGACAATATAAACTATGAAAGATTTAATAAGTCGGAGTAAAAAGGGGCATCAATGGAATGGAGATTGGCACAAGAAAGGGTCCAATGAATTGATTGGAGAAGAGTCATATACAGGTTCTGCCGTAAAAGGAGGGACGGGAGTATGAGAAATTTAATAACCAAGATATTAAAAGAATTACAACTAATGGCAAAGGCCATTCATAGTATAAAAAATTAAACTAAAATTAAATTAAATTAAATTAAATTAAATTAAAATTATGGCAAACAACGAACAAGTACAAGCAAGAAATTTTGCAATTAATGAAGAATTAGCAAATGCAATTTTTAGATATTTATCAGGCAAACCCTACGAAGAAGTCAAGGATCTAGTCCGAGGATTAGAATCATTGACAGTGGTAACAGTTGTCCACGAACCACAAGAGTCATCTAAGGTCATTTCGCCTATTGAGGAGCTTCAAGAGCCTCAGGATAAGCCTAAGAATAAGCCTAAAGCAGGAAAATAAAGTACAATTAAAAACAATCCCAATGCATTCAATTAAGGATTCATTGGGATTCTTCTCAGACAAGAGAATAAAATTAAACTAAATTATATGACAGAATTATCATTGATGGCAAAATTATTTTTGTCACTAATTATACAAACACTATTTATTCCATTTAGGATTACAGCATTTGTATTTTCGACAATAGAGGGCATTGCTCGAGTAATTAAAGAAACAATCAACCACTTCATAAAGCAAGTACAGAATGAAGTAAAAGCATGATACAATGGCAAAAGCAATGAAGAACTCTAGGCGCGATGTTGAAAAAGAACAAGCAAGGCTAGATAAAATAAGATTTGACCAAGTCGAAGCAATTAACATAGGACTTGACAATGGATTAACAACTAGAGCAGAACTTGCTAAGGTTGCAGGAATCAAACTATTTCAATTAACTATATTGTTCAAATCAGAAAAAGAAGTATATGATAAATTTTGTTTAATTAGACAAACGATAGTAGATATAGCGTCAGATAATTTAATGGATATCGTATCGGACAAAAAACATCCCAAAAATTACGACGCAAGTAAGCACGTACTAACCAATTACAAATCAGACTTAGATTCAATATTGACATCTAAGGACGAAGAAATAGAGCTTGAATTTGGAGGAACTGGAAAAAGCAAAGCATCTCCAATTACAATTCGATTTGGAAAGAAGAGGAAGTTAATTGAAAAAGAAGATGAAGAATAACTGTTAAGATGGCAATATGAGAAATAAACAATACTTTGATGAAGATGAGCTAATAAAAGCTGCAGAGGAAAATGAGTTTATAATCAATCCAATCTTTGAGCCACTTTTTATAGATACATTAGATCAGCCAAAATATTATCAAGTTTTTGGAGGACGTGGATCAGGGAAGTCGACAGCAGCAGCAGTCGCAATGGTAGAATTAACGTACTCATCATTTAATCACAAGATTCTATACGTTAGACAAACGATGACTTCAATTGAAGATTCGTCCATTGAAGACGTTAGGACGGCAATTAAAGATTTAGAACTAGACTCAGATTTCAAAGAAATTAAGGGCAAGATAATAAATAAGGTTACAGGAAATACTATTGGTTTTAAGGGAATCAGATCATCAGGCTCATCAACTGCAAAGCTAAAGTCATTATCAGGCATTACAACTGTAGTATTTGAGGAGGCAGAGGAGATTGAGGACTTTGAAGAGTGGTCAAAAATTGACGAAGGAGTTCGAAAGAAGGGAGTTCCGCTAAAAATTATAATGTTATATAATCCAACATCTGCACTGAGCTCATGGATACACGAACAATGGTTTGAAGATGGAAGGCCAAGACAAGATCGTTTAGACGATACTGTATTCTTACATAGTACTTATCTTGACAATCTCGACAATTTGAATGCAAAGTCAATTGAAGGATACGAAAGATTAAAGAAGTCTAATCCAACATACTATAGGAATACAATATTAGCAGAATGGACACTAGAGGCTTCAGAAAGAATTTATGCTGGATGGGACTTACTATCTAAAATGGACGAAGTTGGAGATGTTTGGTATGGAATGGATTTTGGATACGGAGGAAAGGATCATACAGCAATAACGAAAATCAATTGGATAGATGGAAAGTACTATTGTACAGAAATACTATCACTTCCAAAACTATCAATACGATCTACATTAACAGCAATGAGAAAAGCTGGAATACCATTCAATGCAAGAATATTTGCAGATTCGGCAATGCCATTATTAATTACAGAAATAAGAGACGGTGGATTTACAGGAATAAGAAAATGTACAAAGGGAAATGTTTCAGAAGCTGTAAAAAGGGTTCAAGATAAACAGATAGTAATAGTAGGAGAAAAGGACTCAGGACTTTGGTATCATCATTTAACATGGCAAAGAACTAAAGGAGAGTTGAAAAATCACGAACCAGATATTCTAGCATCATTAAGGTATGGAATACTAAGTAAACGACCAACGAGACATCCAAGTGGACTACCAAAGAGACCAGCAAAAAGAAAGATAGGCTATCAAGGCTCATCCGGATCATCATTTACAGGCAGTGGAGGATCGGGATTTATATAAACAAAAATAAAGCAATAGGGTGAGATGAGTCTGAAAGGTTAAATATAGGGCTTACAAAATCTGAACAGTTGCTTTAGACAAAGTTAAAGTGTCCGTACAAAATGATTTACGTCATGAGATTATGCGGGAGTAATAATGCATCGTAAAATGTAGATATTATATGGAAGCAGCCCAATGTTTCCCAGTCGACTATTAGAATTGGAAAAAATATATCAGGAATCATTGGAGCCCAAAAATATATTTTAGGTACAAGGTCGACAAAATTGGAATGTAGTGTAGATGTGTAGCAAGATTATCATAAAGATAGTAGGCTCGGGTTCAAGTCCCGACTTTCCAACAAAAGCATTAAAGAAGTGCACATTAGATAAATGGCGGTAATCGTCCACTAAAACTTGGTAACAGAGTAACGAGAAAAGATACACAAGCAATTGTGAAAAGTAAATATTAAAGCACACGATTGTTCCGCCGTGGATTGAAGTAAAATCTCAACCGGATTCGCTACCGATAGGACAAAATATTCAAACTCCTCGCTCTATAAGTAAAATCTATAAAGGGAGGATAAGGGATTACAATACATTAAAAACATACTTTTAATCAGTTTTAACACAATGTTATAATCAAAGTATACAATTAGACGGCAAGAAAGTACAAAATTTAGCAAAACATGTATTTACAAACAAAATAAATAAAAAACCTAAGTAAAAAATAAACAAACAAGAAAATTGAATGACGTAATAAATTAACAAATTGTTACTATTCATCAAGTAAACGATCATCAACACCAACCAATTCAACTACCACATAACTATAGAGGGCAATAACAATACATTTTATTGGTTTTTTACAATGTTTTTATACGACGAATTTGTTAAAGTGTTGTAAATGAGTTGGTTATGGGATAATGTAGTGTAAAACGTTGTTTGTAAAACTTGGGTGTATAATTGGTGTATGGAACACTTTTGATAAAAAAATGATCAAAATCGGTTTTGGAGACTCAACTTTCGAATTTTTTTCTTCGTCAAAATCTTGGTTCACAACTTTTTTGGACCAAATCGTTGCAAAATCGATGAAAAAACCTGGGATTCGCAAAAATAAGTTTATGCATTATTAGTAGGATTGTTGTACTTTTTTACGGGGCTGCAACAACGGTTTTGTCAAATATATTTTTGCAAAATTTTTTGTTAAAAGTCGTAGAATTAAATAAAAAGTCGTATCTTTAGGTATCGGGAGCGATCAAACAAAGAGTGAGGGAGAGTTCCATGGAACAGTAAAAACGTAGAATGTAGGGTACCCTCTGATTACTACCATCCTCTCATGGGCCTCCTATGACATAAAGATAGGCAAAAAAAATGATTCCACCAAACAATTTGACAAAAAAGTCAATTAAATTAAATTATTTACAAAATACGTTTGTGCACTATTAGTAGAAAGCTTGTAGTTTTTTACGGGGTTGCAAGAACAGTATTGCTACAAACAAACTTGGATGATCCACTTTTCGTTTCTCCAAAATGTATTGTAAAAAATAAATAAAAACTTTGTTGCCTCATTAAAAATAAGGTCGTACCTTTATCACTCCGGACAGTGTCAAAAGTATTTAGAACAAATCTTGATAACAAACCACTATTGTGTATATGAAATAAAAATCATATCTTCACAATACCGTTTGGCCAAATCATGTTTATCAAAACAAGGGCACTCTCGCCCCTCCTTGGTCTTTCTCCTGGTTACAACATAAAGATACAAAGAATGCTTAACATATGCAACAGCAAAAACTATTTAGACAAAGTCTAAATAACAAAAAGGTTGGATCATACGTAATAAAATAGTATCTTTAAGTATTGGTAATTAAGCCATGATAAAATTTGAGATATGAAATTTACAAACAAGCAAATAGAAACTACGAAATCAAACGTTTTGAGAACTATCTTAACCAATATGAAACCACAAATCCAAAAAGGAATTGACATGGCTGTACTATATGAAGAGAAGCTTACGAGTAGAGTGTCAAGTGAATTTTCTAAAGAATGTATTGAGGCATCTTTATTGTTTGACCTATATAAGTCAGTTGTATCATATACAAACAACGATGATAAGGTAAAAGAGTTTAAAAGTGGAATGAGTATAAAAGGAAACTTTGAACTAAGTGGAGTTATTGTAAGAGATGGAGTTGACTATGGATTTATAACAGAAGCTATCATTGCAAATGGAATGATAAACAGAGCTCATTATCGTTACATCACAAAAACCAATTTACCAAACGCTAGGAATCAACAACATTCTCAAGACATCCACAAAGTGATCAAAGGGAATAATAAGAAGAAGACAATATTGGATCATTTGAACAATCTAAATGCAACGAAGAATGCTTGGATTGAAAAAGTTGAAGTGATGAGTAAATATGTAAGACAAGATTGGATCAATCAACTTAAAAATGGTTTAATCCCAAACAATTGGAATACATTTTCTGATGAACAAAAGACAGAAGGATATTATTGGAGTAATGAGCAGCAGTATGTTGAATGGTTGAATGGTGCCAACCAAAAGACTATCGAAATGCAGATGGAAAGATTACAGTGGGCCAAAGATAGAGTACAACAATTGACCAAATCAATCACTAAGGAAACAATAAAGTTAGATAAGTTGTCTGCTTTGTAAAAATAATTTAAAAAACTGATGTTTTTAACATTGGTTTTTGTTGTGTAATAAAAAATAAGGTCGTATCTTCGCAATACGGTTTGGCGTTAAATAATTACATTGCAAATGGTATTGCAAAGATACAATAATCCTTTCATACAGACAACAGCAAAAACTATTTAGATAAAGTCTAAATAACAAAGTGAGTTGCATAGCATGTAATAAATATGTATCTTTATCGCATGGGAAACAAGATGAAAGTACATAGCGTTAGATTATTTGCATTTGATATCAATAACATTCAAAACGTAGAAAGCTATTTGAGAAAGCGTTACGATAAAGGACTTGATTACATAATGTATACTAATTGTGGAGATGATGCTATGAATGGCTTAGAGATGAGCAAAACACTAAGTGGCGATAAAAAACTGCAAAGGTTAATTGACATTTGTGATCAAGTTGAGCAAGATGACGAAGATTAAATAAAGTTTTTGTTGCATAGTGTTTAAAAAAGCATTATCTTTATGTATACGAAAAAAGATAATCATGACAGCAATATACAACAATACACAGACAAACGAAGTTTACGAATTAGCAGGAGTATCAAACATAGGGAAGGCATGGAAGATGTCAAAAATGGTTTGCGAAAGAATGAATTGGAACGAAGAGATGTTTGCTGAAGATGTAACAGTATTAATCAAAAAGTAAGATAAAAAAAATAGTAACGAAAATATGTAAGGCTGGAGAGCGGTTAAACAAAGAGCGAGGGGCAGTGCAATCAATTATAAAAATTTCACTACAGTCCACCGTGTGATTACTACTGAGATCTCAGGCTTCCTTCATCATAAAGATACGACATTAACAAACACTATGCAACAAAAGTTAATTTTAAATTGACAATTTTTATGTCATTTGTTTTGTCAATTGGTTTGACGATTTCAAACGAGTTTTAAAAAGTAGTTTTACGATTAACTCAATTTTTTCAAACCATTTTAAAATACAGTTTTTACTAAACTATTTTACAAAAGTTATTTAGCAAAACTCATTTTTAAAAATGGTTTGAAAAGATTGGTAACATTTGAAAACAATTTTTAAAAACTGTTAATATTTCACCAAACGAATTACGAAACACAATGGATGATTTATTGTGATAAATATAAATTGGTATACTTATAGCCCTGCACTAGTAGTGGCATATAATGATGGTCAAACCAAACCATTTTAAAATACAGTTTTTAGTAAACTATTTTACAAAAGTTATTTACTAAAACTCATTTTTAAAAATGGTTTGAAAAAATTGGTAACTTTGCAAAACAATTTTTTAAAACTGTTAATATTTCACCACAGCAAATGTCAAAGTGAACCACAACAAAACTGTCAAATTTAAAAGTAACTTTCTAAATAATATCAATTTTTTCAAACCATTTTTTAAAATGAGTTTTGACAAATAACTTTGCAAAAATAGTTTAGTAAAAATGATATTAATTGCCATTGACAAAAAAGTCAAGTAAATTAAATAAACAAAATGGGGACAAGGAGCCATGTGTAACCTATGTTCCTCGATGTTCCATGTTCCCTATCTTATGATTTAGGAGCCAGGAACCTATGGAACCTATGTTCCTCAATGTTCCATGTTCCACAGTTTTAAAAAATAATGTTAAATAAAATAAAGTTTTTGTTGCTACATATTTAGATTAGGAGTATCTTTAAGTATTGGCAAAGCAGCCATATAATTTAAAGATAAATATCATGATTAACTTAAATACAAACAAGCAAACAATCAAAGAGTTAGAGGTGTTGGGAATTGAAAATAACTACACACACGCACCTTTGTGTATTCAAAGAAGGACTATGTTAGAATTAGCTGTAGCATTTAATTTAATCACTCCAAACAAATAATTTAAACTTTTTGTTGCACGGTACTTCCAATTGGAGTATCTTTATCAAAACAAACATTAGTAAAGCAATTTAAAACAAACATTATGAACGTAGGATCACAAGTGAAAGCATTAAGTACAAAATTTACAATCAACGGACAAACCAAAACAGGAAGTGTCCAAGGACAAGTGATCTTGAGTACAACTAGAAAAGTAGTAGTACAAGATGGAGATAGCATGTATCAAATTACTCCAGCAAACTTTGCAAAAAACTTTGAAGAGGTACATAATTTAAAAACATTGCAAGGGTCAAGTGTAGATGAAGTAGTGTCGCCTGAAGTATTTGTAGATCAAGTTAATGATGAAGTAGTTGAGCAAAGTACTGAGCAGCAAGTACAAGTAGAAACGTCTAACTTATCATCAAGCAAAAAAGCAGACAACAAAACCAAGGAAAACAAAATCAGTAGAAAAGATCAGGTTGCCGAGCAGATCAAGTTAGGAGTAGTAGGAGCAACTGCAATTGCAAAAGTGATTGGAATGAATGCTAGCTACTGTCAGAGATTAGTCGGACAGATTAATAAAGCAAATGATGCAAAGGTAGAATCAAATAACGAGTAAATATAAATAAACTCTTTGGATTGAAGATAAGCAATAATATAGCCTTGTTAAAAACAATGTAAACTAAGGAAGTGTTACATATGTTATAAACTGTATCAGCAGTTGTGTTTATTGTAGATGTGTTACTTAAAATAACGTGTACCCAATTATAGCTTTAAAAGAGCCTCTGATTGACCAGCAGTAGACAGAGGAGAAAAACCTGCAACACCCCATAACTGAAATTTGGGTCAAAGAGTTTTTGAAATACAATGAGCAGAACATTTAGAACTAACAAATACGGAGAGATTAAAACTGATAAATTCAAGAAAGGATTTAACGGTTGCGGTTGTACTTATTGTCAATTCATAAATACTGACGATAGAAACAAGCATAGAGAATTAGCTTTAAGTAATGAGATACAAGAATTTGAAAACTATATACAAGAAAGGTGGAGCCAAGAGTTTGAATATATTGATAAACAAGATCATTATTGGGAGAAAATAAATTCAAAAAATATGGAATACAATCACGATTTGTATAAAAAATAATTAAAAAACTTTTAACAAAAATGTTGTGAGTGACAAATTTTTTAACTATCTTTATATCAGAAGGAGGCCTCAGTACACTGAGTAGTAATCAGAGAGTGCTCTACATTTTGTGTTTTGGCAAAAACAAAACGCACTGTGCCTTGCTCCTTGTTTGCTCGCTGCCGACATAGTAAAGATAATAAATAAAAATGACATAGACAACTATTTTGACAAAAAAGTCAAGTAAATTAAATTTAAAATAATTAAAGTTTTTGTTGCACCATGTTTGAAAAAGTAGTATCTTTAAGTATAATTAAAAACGATATATCATGACAGCTACAGTTAGAGAATTAAGAAAAACAATGTTTGACATTGACTTCAATTTAATAGTAAATCAAAAGGATTTGACAAACTCTGAGGGAAGAAGGTTTCTTTATGACATAGAGGATCAAGATGTTGTTGTACAATTCTATATTGGATCTGCTGGAACGTTTGTAATCGAAACAAAAATATAATGATAAATACAATCACAGTAGTATCAATAGGAGAAAGAGATGCTGATAGTACCAAGCTACTCATTAAGCAATACGGAGTTGAGATAGGACACGGACACATCAACAATAGAACAAACTTTGCTCACATAACTTTGAACAATCAAGATGACGACCTGCACAATAGAGTAGCATTGGCAATCGAACGTGGATCAATAACGATAGACTAACATGAGACACATACCAAACATTAATCACAATAAAGCTTTGAATAAATTAATTGATTATGCAAATACTACTGACAACATCTGGTTACAAAATCAGTTGCAAGATCTCAAGCAACAAATCAAAGAGCAATTGATAGATTAATTATACTAGTAAAATAATAATAAAAAATCATTTAATAAAAATAAAAAACCACTTATTAGTTTACGTGGTTTTGCTATGCGCCATATTTAAAAATAATATCTAGAGCGCCAACACAAAGATACAATACATTTTTCAATGCACAACCAACAACTTCAAATATTAATGAAGTAAATTACTAATACTAAAACAATAACAATTATGAGTACAGAAAATTTTGAACCAAAACAAGAGTTATCATTAGAACAAGTGCTTCAAGCAGTACCTTATCATTCAATGAGAAAGAAGTTTGCCGAACTAGGAATAGAGTCCACTTGGACATCAGGTACATCAAAAGTAGATTTAATAGCGAGTGCTATTGAAAAATTAGCTGACATTAAACAAGCGATTGACGAAGGAGTTGATGAAGAGGATTTAGATCAAGCTGTTATAGAAAAGCAACAGGCTAGAGAAATTGAACTTGAAAAGGCTGAAGACGAAAAGGCTGAGGCATTATTTGCTGAGCAGAATAGTACCAAAAGTAGGATTGAATTAAAGTATACCTTAGAGGACGGTACGCTAGACTTGCCAACGTTACAAAAAGTGGATCATCATTTAGGTTTAGTGATACAGTCTTGCGCGAGCGATATCAAAAAACTAAAGGCCAATCGTGAAAGAAGGGATGAGGTACAAAGATTGATTGCAATTGCATTAAACAAATAATTTAATGAAATATTCGGTAAATCAATTTAAGTTAAAGCATATTGGACTAATTAGTGACAAAGTAGACGTGTCACTAATTATGACACAAGTGTTTGGATATAAAAACACTTGGATCGACAGACACATAATGTTTAGATATAAGATTGGTCGAATAATTCCGATAATAGAAAATATACTAAAAAAAGATATCTCTAAAGTACAATTGAGTGACAAGTGTACGATTAGATATCCAAAAAATATTGACGGCCTTTCATTTCAATGTCGATTGGAGATTGGAAATATAAAAGGAGGAGATACGAATATTGGTGATCGAATAATTGACATCATTACATTGGCATGCTTCTCAACTCATCATCAGGCAACATTCAATAGCGATAGTAAGTTATTTGCAGCGTTTAGAGACTATGTTAGCAATCAATCGTTAATTGATATGTTCGGTCTGTATAATGATATAGAGACAAAGCTATTAAACTCAAACGAACTTTGGAATGGCGAGTTCTTAAAGATGAAAGTAGTCGATCTAGATTATGATGAAGCTAATGGACCAGCAATTATGGGTAGATTCAATTTACTAGAGTCGGCAAAAAAGATTCAAAGAGACTTTCAAGTATCATACAAAGAAGCATTTTTGACACCATATGGATTGGTACAGTGGAATAACTTACAATCAGCAAGTGGCGTATGTGTTGAGGATCGTATGAGAGTGATAAAGGAGCGCAAGATGAGAATGAGTAGAAAACAAACATAACAATGAGTAATAATCCAAATAAAATATCAAACGGCGGTAGCGGAACGTTTGGCGGAAAATTAATAAGAGGCATTCTTAGTTTAGGAAAATCAGTATCACCTCAACTAAAAACGCTGATTGAGGCATTTGATGGAACGCCCAAAGGCGAACAGTCAATTGCAACACAGTTGTCAAAGGATGGTTTTGATAACAACGAATTACAATTCTTGTTGAAGCAACTTGATCGCGACATAGCACAAGATGTCGAAACTACAAAAAGATGGGACACTGACATGAAGTCAGATTCGTGGTTATCCAAAAACGTTAGACCCGCAACTTTGTGGCTATACAATATATCAATTATCACAATAATCATTTTAGATAGTTCACTTGTAGGCTTCACAGTAAAGACTATGTGGTTAACAATCTTGATTGCTAATAGTGGAATGATCAATACAGCATATTTCGGATCTCGTTATTTAGAGAAAAGAGATGACAAAAAATACAAATAAACTATGGCAGCAATATCAACGATAAGAAGGGCAGCGCAAAATGTTGGAATCAATGCAATTATTACAAATTCGGATATCAAAATTGAAACACAGTTAAATAGAAATACCGACATTGGTGATGCTCCAATTATGTTAATTAATTGGGACTTAGTAACGTCATTCGAATTTGAACAAAACGGATTTCTTAAAAACCCTACTGTGCCGGTAACTTGTTTATTGATGTCTAAATCGCCAAGTAATGAAAAGGATGATCGAGAAGATACTGCTGAAGCTATGGGAGTTTTGTTTCAAAAATTCATACAAAATCTGTACACATTGCTAATTGCAACAAATACAGATAGTACAACCTCTGTAATCCAAGGAGCCAAACACACTTTAGTTCCAAAGCATGGATTAGGAAAGCATAGTGGAGTGATCGGAGTATTTACAATGAAGATTGCACTAAGCAACAACTGTACATAAAGTAAATTATATGGAATTTATAGATATAGCCAAAGCGTTCTTGCAAGCGATGACTCAAGAATTAGATAAAAGTACCTCTACAAAAGGAGTGATCATTGAGGACGAAAAAGGCAATAGTGTATCTTTATTTACGCCAAGCCATATTCAATTTGCAGTATACGGTAGAGGACCTGGCAAAAGACCGCCACTACAAAATATGTTAGACTTCGTAAAAGGACAAGGGATAATATTTGACAAAACTGACGCTAGAGGAACAGCATTTGCAATTCAAGCAAGCATTGCAAAGAATGGTACAAAAAACTTTGTACCAAATGCACCGGATGCATTGCAACAAGTTGTTGATAAAAATATTGAAAAATATTACCAACAATTGTCGCAATATCAATTGTCTATAATGTCCGAACAAATACTTACTGTGTTCGGAGAGCAGTTTCCCAAAACTACTCAATATAAAATCTAACGGTGTTTTTCTAAGTTTGCACAAAGTATAATGGTAAGGCAATAAAGTATATCGACAATATATTTTATTGTCGACAATATCAACGCAAAACCCAATATAATAATTGGCCTCATGGTGTAATGGTAACACACCGGTTTTTGGTACCGACATTCAAGGTTCGAGTCCTTGTAGGCCAACAAAAATAAACAAATAATAAAAAAATATACAATATGGCTTTTAACGTAACATCACAAATTACAGGGCAAAATATAAGTTCTACTACATCATATTGCTATATGTATGAGCCGTTAAAGGTTAATGCAGTTGAGACTAATTCAGATGTAACCATTATAAAGGTCGATTTAATAATACATGACACCGCAACCGGTGTGCTGATTTTTAATCTTCCAAATTATGCAACATTTGATGCAGTGCAAAATGTATCGATTGAAATTGATTTGACAAAGATAATGCATCAATTCCACAATGCCAATACTTTTAAAATAGGAACAGTCAGCGATGTGTCGACTGCAACAAATGTTCCAGTATCGAATTATAAGTATTCGTTTCAGATATATTCAGATTCCAATGGCACTGCAGTACGTACGACTAAAAAATTGCCAATCATTGGAGGAAGAACTTTTTACGACTTTAGTGCATCAGTATTACAAAGCCAAGTTTTAACAGAAGCTCAATTATACGGAGTGACACTATCAGGAAGATGGAAAAACTATCCAAATATTGTAGTTACATTAGCAAGTCCAACTGCCACAAATTCATCACCTACAATTACAGTGACCACAGAAAGCTCTTCTCAATACGAACCTTGTGGAGGAATGTTGATTTGGAAGTCAAGATATGGAGGATGGATGTATTGGGGAATGGATATTTCAACACTAGTCCCAACCTCATCGTATGGTGAAAACTTAAAGGTAGGAATGTTTGAAGCAAATGCTCAAGGCAACCCATATGTCGAAGTAGATTATACAAAAATAGATACAGATTACAATATATCTTTGAAGGCGCTAGCTCTAACGAGTGACGAGCTAAAGGCTGTGTCAGGATTGTCTTCTGCTGTTGTAGCGTACTATATGGCTACACCAACTTCAAAGTTAGAGTTGATGAGAGTACAGTCGTCGTCAGCACCAATATCAACATTGATTAGTGGAGGAGATTTTTCAGTTGGACTGAAAAGCATTTCTACTACATCACAAAACGCAAGATAAAAATGGCAAATAAAAGACTTGAAATTTTAAAGGATGGTGTATACGTTGAAATAGAATTTTATAATGGACAAGGACTACAATATAATTCTGTAATTAATAAAATAGGTAGCACTAGCGATAGAAGCATATCTCATTCAAATACCTTTGAAGTTCCGTCTATCTATAAAAACATTACACGATTAGGTTTAAATGTATTTAACTCAACACAGTTGGCAAATGCATTAAACACACAATACAAAGCCAAATATTATGTTGAAGGAAAATTACTTCAACAAGGATTGGTTATGATTAATAATATGGATGGTGGTGTAATTAGTCTAAATTTTGTAGATGAAGCATTGTCGTTGGTAGAAAAGTGGGGTAGTACATCATATAAAGAACTTTTAAATGATGATTTACTTGTCGCAAACGTTAGCACTTCCTATCAAAGTGCAATTACGGCAATAAAGGCTTATGATATGGATAAAACTAATCCATTAGTAAGAGTGCCGGACGTTAGTGGAAAAACATATCCAGTAGTATATTTTCCAAATAATATCAATACAATTGGCGATAAGTTTCAAGTAGATGCGGATGGCACAAGATCTATTGATAGATTTAATCCATATCAAAGTAGACCAATATTTAATGCAAAAGCATTTTTAGATATTGTTACTCAAGCATATGGATATACATTAATTGAAAATACTTCAATTGATTGGAATGAAATGGCATCAACTATCATTACAGCAGATTCGTTAACACAAGGAGAGAAGGGGGAGTCAGGAAGTTCTACGATAGTTTATCCTTTAATAGACTTATCTAACTTTTATTTTGCAGGAGTTAATTCTCAATTACAATCATACGAATCTCAAGTTGCAATGACATTTTCAAGTAATGCTGGAATTGCTCCAAACAGCATTGCTAATTTTCCATCTCAACCATTCCCTAGGTATCAAGGAGGCACTTCATCTTTATTTTTTACAACTAGGACCATTTTTGTACCAGATGTATCAGCAGGTAATGTTGGACTTATAAAATTTGAAGCAAATAATACAAATCCAGGAGGGAATATAAGTTTTAGGGCTGTGTATATACTTTACAAAGATACTACATCAAGCGGATATATAACAGAATCAGCAACTATTGAGACAAATAATAATACTACAAGTGTAATTGATGTAACTATAAACAAAAGTCAATTTGACAATCCAACTAATCCAAATGCAGGAGTAGCTGTAGGATTATTCTTGGTGTCTATAAATCAAACTGATAGTTATGATATGACAGACATGGTAGTTACTGAAGAGGTACTTTCGGGCGATATAGTTTCATATGACGACAATGGACAATTCCAACAAGATGTGATTGACTTGACATATGGAGCGCCACAAAAGAGTATTAAAAAAATAATTAACGGATTGTTACAAAGATTTGGAGCATTAATTGACATTAATCACAAACAAAATCAGATTGAAATATTTTCATATCTATCATACGGCACAAAAAGATATGCAAATCAATATGTAGATTGGTCGCCATATTTACAAAAATACAATTCACCAAACTATAATACAGAGTTTGGAAATCGATATGCAATTAAGAATTCAATAGGATTACAATCTCCTTATTTAGGAAATTCTGTTAATCGATTTTTAGGTAATCAGGTTACCAATGCAAAATTAAAAGAATTTGCAACAGATTACAATACAGAATTCCAAGACATTACTAAGTTGATTGCTGTAGTTAATTCTACATCTGCTTTGTCTTATGACGAATTCTCGATAGATGGAGCAGCAATGGTTCAATTTCTATCGTCTTCATCAGATTATACTCAAAGAAGGTTTGATAACTCAACTCAAGGAACGATAACAAACATTGCATTTATAGAAAATGTAAATTATTCAACTCTTCCATCAGGACAAGATGAGTGGTATACATTAATTGATGAATCATTAAAGGGCGAACCAACATTTCTTTTGCCTTACGAGCAGATTGAAGGTCTCGACATAAAGTTACCTATATATGTATCACACTTAGGTGGATTCTATATTATTGAAGAAGTTGAGGCATATGAAGACGAACAAACTCCAGTTACAGTTAAGTTAATTAAGCTACCAATACAGTGGGGAATTTAAAACAAATACATAAGCCATGGCAGAGAGTATAGATAATACAATTAAAACAACTGTTGAGCTTGATGTAAATGCAGCTCAACAGTCGATAGTAAAATTAAATTCATTGGCGTCTGACAGTACAGAAGAGTTGTCAACAAGATTGGATGCTAAGAATAAATCAATTGAACTTCAAAACAAGCTAAATAAGAAGAACATTGCAGATGCACAAAAGCTTGTTGATAGTTTAAAGAGTCAAGAAGGAGCCGAAAAGCAATTAGAGGCAGCTCAGAAAAAGCTGAACAAAGCCAAGTTAGATGAAGTAAAGGCAAATACTAGAAATGAAAAATCTCAAAAAAAGTTAGCATCTCAATATGAGAATTCTCAAGGAGCTGTCAATAAGTTAGACAGAGCAACGGGTGGAATGATAACTAGATTAAAAGCACTTGCGGCAAACCCAATAGTGTTATTTGTAACTATATTGGCCGCTGGACTAGCATTACTCAAAAAAGCATTTACATCAAGCGAAGAAGGTCAAAATAAATTTGCAAAAGGACTTGCAATTGTAGAATCAGTAATTGGAAATATAATGGATTTGATTGCTGGATTTGCCAATGTGTTGGTAGATGCATTTACCAATCCGCAACAAGCAATAAAAGACTTTTCAAAGGCGGTAAAGGAGAATATAACAAATAGGTTCGAATCAGCAATTGAAACCTTAGGATTCTTAGGATCTGCTATTAAAAAAGTATTTAGTGGAGATTTTGGTGGAGCAATAGACGATGCCAAAAAGGCTGGAAGTTCTTATGTCGACACACTTACGGGCGTAAAAGATTCCATCGACAAAGCCAAAGTCGCAATAACACAATTTTCAGCAGAGATAGAAAAGGATGCCAAAATTGCTGCTAATATTTCAGATCAAAGAGCTAAGGCAGACAAGATTGATAGAGATTTAATCGTAGAGAGGGCCACTGCAAATAGAGATAGAGCAGACGCTTTAAATAAATCTGTAGACAAAGAAAAGTTCAACGTATTAGAGAGAATCGAATTTCTTAAAGAAGCTGGAAGAATAGAGGACGAAATAACTGCAAAGGAAATCTTATCTGCAAAAATAAGATTACAAGCAAAGGTAGATGAAAATGGATTAGCACTTTCTAATAAAGAAGCTCTTGAACAAGAGGCTACGTTGAAGGCTAAAATTATAGAACTTGAAACTGCAAAGTTGACAAAGGCTAAAGAAGTGACGGGTCAAATAGTAGCCTTTAATGCAGAGCAGAAAGCTGCTGACGACAAGATAGCTTCTGACAAAAAAGCCAAGCAAGACAAAGAAGATCAAGATAAGTTAGACAAAAGACAATTAGACAAAGACAATGCCACAATAGATCGAGAGCAAAGAATTGCTCAAGATGAATTGGATCTCGAATACAAAAGAGGTTTGGGAGAAAGAGTTTTGGCGGACGAGTTGGCCTTATTGCAAAAGAAAAAAGAACAAGAGCTATCTGTAGAAGGATTGAGATTGTCTGAAATTGCCACAATCAATAAAAAATATAATGCTGAGGCATTAGCGTTGAAAAAGATTGACAAAAAAACGACTGAGGAGGTTGAAAAGGCAAAGCTAAATAATGTAATAAATGGAGCGGCTGCGGCATTTGGGATCAGTCAAGAATTGGCAGTTGCTAAAATGTTAATGGCGGCGCCAGAATCAATTGGAAATGTATGGTCACAAGCGGCTAAGCAACCAACCATTCCTCAAGTATTACTTCATGGAATAGCTGGAACTGCAATAGTGGCAGCGCCAATTATTCAAGGATTAAAGCAAATTAAATCTACTGGGTTCTCTAAGTCGAAAGGCGGCGGAGGCGGAGGCGGAGCAATATCAATTCCAAGAGGTGGATCAGGATCTGTGCCAACGGCAACAACTTCAGAGATTAGTGACATATCAGCAAGAAACTCTGCAAGAGTTGGAGATAATGTTTCAATAGGAAACTCGGCAGCAGCAACTGCTTCTGCAAATGTAAGTGCAAGCTCTTCTGGCAATGTGATCTTCTCGGAAAGTGCTTATACTCGATTTCGAGATCAAGTGGGATTCAAAGAAGACAAATCACTAATATAATGAGCTACTCTACTAGAAAATTAAAAGAGGCAGAAAAATCAACAGATACGAACCCAACAGAACGACAAAAACATCAGGACAACTATCATAAAGGTAAAGTTACAATTAAAGGATTTGCAATGCAAATTGAAAATCCTATTGGATCAATTCGAAGTGGAGTTGATCACGATGGAAATCATTGGTCAACACTTATGACTTGCACTTATGGTGAATTCTTAAATACTGTTGGCAAAGATGGAGATCCAGTCGATGTTTTTATAGGACCGCAAATAGATGTACACTTTGACGTGTACGTAATAGATCAAGTAAAAGAGGATACAAGAGTGTTTGATGAGCATAAGGTTATGTTTGGATTTGGTAGTCAACAAGAAGCCACAAGGGCATATCGAGACAACTATCAAGCCAATTGGACTGGCTTTGACAATATTATATCTTTTTCGCTAGACGATTTTAAACAATGGCTTGAAGATCCAATCAAGACTAAACAGCCAGCTAAAAGTAAAATTATGCCACAAGCAAAATTCTTAAATGCAGAAGATACTTTGGATCAAGAAAAAATGATTAACATTAAGTTAGTCGGAGAAGTGTTGGACAAAGAGACTCTAACTGATTTACAAAATCAAACAGGAGAAATTTGTGAAGGCGAGACATTGGTAATTGAAATTGCTTCCCCAGGTGGAAGTGTGTCTGAAGGGCTACAAATAATGATGTGGCTAGAACAGCTTTCGCAAATGGGAGTTAGAATCATTACAGTGGTGACGGCAAATGCATATAGCATTGCATCACTAATAATGTTAGCGGCCGATATTAGATTGGTCAGTACACATGCAAAAGTAATGGTACATAATCCTATGGTACCAGAATTATCATATGCCAACGCAAACGAATTAGAGGAACAAGCAGCTTCATTAAGAGAGTTAGAGTCATTCATGTATGAACTTTATCAAAACTTTACAGGTTTAGATAGAGAGGCGATAAAGCTTTTAATGGACAACGAAACATATTTATTGCCAAATGAAGCAGTAGCAAAGGGCTTTGCTGATATGGTTGTAAATATTAAACAAGTGCCATATGAAATGGCGAATAAACCCAATAAACAGATTAATATGTCAAGTACAATTAACATGCTAAAGCAAGTAATTGCTAAGGTGAATGGTTCTCAATTTGTGAACCAACTTTATTACAACGAAGCAGGTGGAGCTGTTGAGATTTATCAAGCAGATGCATCTCAATATCAAACCGGAGACAGAACGGATTTAATTGATGGAGATCATAAATTATCAGATGGCTCTACATTAACAATTGCTGGAGGAATTATTACAGAAATTACAAAAGGAGATGTAGTTGTTGAAGATGATTCAACTTCACCAGCATTAGCACCCCAAGTTCCAATTGTTGTTGAAGATATAGTTGAAAAGCCAGTTCCAGGAATTGGACCATCGGCAGCAGAATTCAATGAGGGTCCTGCTCCGGCAAACCCAATGTCAGCCGAACATGAAAAAATGGCAGAACATGATAAGCCAATGGCAGCCGAACACGAAAAAATGGCTGAGCATGAAGAAAAAGTTCCAATGTCAGCATTCAAAGCATTAGAAGAAAAACTTGAAATGATTAGTGCAAAGCTAGATGAAAAGATGGCTGAACATGACAAAAAAATGATTGACCAAGACGAGAAAATGTCAGCTCAGTCTCAAAAGAGTAATAAGTTTCAAGATATTGCTACAGAAGCTATCGAATCAATTGTAAACAATACAGTATCAGGATTCAAGCCATCTGCAAGAGTAGTATCAGAACAAGCACAAGCTTCACCTATGGGTGAAACTATCTTTCAAAAAGCAAAGAGGTTACGCGGACTGTAAAGAATTTACAAACAAAGCAACAGAATTAAGAATATATCTAAATTCGAACAACAAACAAATCGGAGTAAAATCCAAATCAATTTTTAATAACAATTATAATGGGATTATTTAATCAGGGCGCAGCCCCAATGGGAATTTTAGACAGAGCTTTAACGGGCAATATTTATGTTGAGCAAAGTTTAGCTTACATGAACGAAGGAGATAAAGATGGATACAATGTATTAAAGTGGGATATCCAAAATGTCTTAGAGGCGTATAGCGACAATCCAACTTTTGCTGATGGACATCAAAAAGCAAACTACAAAAGAGCTTTGGTAAAGGTACAATCAAAGGAAAAGTTTAATCCGGCATCATATGAGCAATTCTGGAGATCATACCAGCCTGATGGACTATTCATTTGGCAAGAATTGCCAACTGAGGTTCAATCAACAATGGAAAACTTATTTTTAGGTTCATCTGTTGAGGCAACTGAAGATGCATTGACTAATGGATCATCAACTATTGTTGGATTAATTCCACAATATCTTTCTCAAGATTATACCGTGTTAAATGGAACTTCTCCAACTTCAACTCAAATCGTTGAGAATACTACAATTGCCTTCAGAGCAAATGCAGGAGGAACTGGAGACAACTTAGGTGTAGCCTTGACTACTGCCAATATCTTTGACAAGATCGAGATATTAATTAGAAATCAAACTACAGCCATGAGAAAGCGTAAAAACAGAAGGTTCATGATCAACAATGCTACTGCCGATATTATTGGTGAGGCGCAAAGATTGAATTTGAATTATAAGGGTGTAGATGTTACAGAAGAGGGCATCTTGAGATATGCGGGATATGAGTTCGTACAGAACACTTCTTTTCCTGACAATACAATCTTATTTTGCTCAATGAGTGGAGATATGAAGACGGATGCATACCAATTAGGAACATCAACTACTGCAGATTTCAACAACTTGCACGTTGCTAGAATTTCACAATTCTCAGCTGAATATGGAATGTTGTTAACTTTCGCATTGGACATCTTTGTGGTAAGGCCTGAAGAGTCTTGCTTCTATTCTGACCAAGCAACTATTGCATAATTAGAACAACTGATAAAAATACAAGGGCAATGTAACAGTTGCCCTTATTAACATTTAAAAACTTAAACACATGGCAGATTGCACGGAATTAATCCTAGCAGGAATTTCATTAAATTGTGACGATATAAATGCAGCGATTGGTGTCGACAAAGATTTAATTTTAGTCAATTATTCTGATTTTGACAGAACATCCACTTTGGCAGCAGCCAACATAGAGGCTGATAATACCAACGGAAATATAGGTGGATTGTCTTCAATCATCTTAAATACTGGTGCTATACAATATACGTTCGAAGGAACTGATTATTCAATACAACCAAGCATTGGTTCAGAACTAAAAGAGGATGGCAATTCAATGTACGTTCACACAATATTATTCACTTCATACAGCAAATCGAGTGCATCAAGAAATACACTTATTGCATTAGGAAATAGCAGAGTAATTGCAATTACAAGAGAAAGGTCAACTGGACTTTATGAATTATTTGGAGCAAATATTGGATTAAAGATATCGGGATTAGGGCGAGCGTATGTAGGAGCACAAACTTCTAACTTTTATCAAGTAACAATTGCAACTCCAGATGTTGCAGTCATTAGAGAGACTTCGATGGGACTATTGTCGCTTTTTAATATAGTAACGAACCCATAATGATACTTATAAGGATACAGACATACCTGTATCCTTTTTTTAACAAAATTGTTACAAGACTGTTCTTATTCAGATACAATCCTAACAAATTAAAAAACAATAAAAATGATAAACAAGATTAAAAATCTTAAATTACTTAGAGCATTAAGAGGTGAGTCATTAACAATTGACTTAGGAAAAGTGTATACTGGATATACGTTAGAGGCATGGATGAAGAAGGATCCAAATGATCTAACCTTTAGATCATTTGAAATAATTGGCAACAGGTATTTGTTCCTTTCGAAGGAAAAAGCAGAAGACTATTATGACTTAGAGAGTGGATTGTTGGTTGAGGCAATAAAAGGAAAGTGGCAATTTGACGTTAGAAAAACACCAATAGGCTCTGAAAGTGCAAATGACGAAGAGGTGGCGATAAGTGGAGAAATTTATTTTGCAAACAATGTAACGGATTCTCTAGGTCAAGAGCTTGTTAGACCTTCGGCACCATACGCACAAAAATTTATACAATTGCAAGACACTCCTAATCAATATGAGGTGACGGATGCGAATAAAATTTTAAGAGTAAATTCTACGGCAGATGGAATAGTATTCGAAGCCTTTGAGAGTGGAACTATAACAAGTCTTAATAACACAACTCCTAATCAATTAACTATTTTAAATCCAAGCGGACCTATTGCTTCTTTCGAAATAAAGATAGCGACAATTGTACAGAATGGAGGTGCACTTGCAACGGGAGGTCAAATTTATAATTTTGTTACCAAGTCACAAGTTGGATTGTCAAATGTTCCAAATGTAGATTTTACGAACGCAGTAAGTGCCAATAATTCAAAAATATCTTTTGATTCTGCGTCATCAACAAGATTAGCAAATACAAGCGGACCAAATACAGGCGACCAAGATTTAAGTGGCATTGGAACTAACACTTCAAATATACTTACAAATGCAACTGCCATTGCCTTAAATACTGCCAAAGTTGGAATTACTGTTCAACAACTAAGTGACATTGTTGACAATAATTCAAAAATATCTTTTGATTCTGCATCTTCTACAAGATTGGCAAATACAAGTGGCACAAACACAGGCGATCAAGATTTAGATGAAGTTTTGAATTCCACTATGACTGGACTTTCTCAAGGAGGTACGTTGGAAATAAATACAGACAATTCAAAATTTAACATTTTGACAGGGTTTGGTAGAAAAGTGGATGGACATACAAATGTAGAGACTCCAACTTCTACTTCAGTTTCATGGAATACAATTATGGCAATAACGCCTCAATTTCTAGCTACTCATAATGCAAGTTATGTTTCGATGGATTCTAATGGAGACGTTCATCAAACTTCTTCTCCACTTACTTCGACACAAAGAAGAAATTATATAAGGCTTGGAATAGTGGTTCATCCAAACAGAAGTACTATTTTTACCATAAACAATCAACCAGCGGTTCATATTGAAGTAGGAGGGCAGGTTCAAGATGTGCTAGAGGTGTTGGGATTTAGGTCAGTAGGAGGAAATAGAATATTGCCAGCCTCAACAACTGGAATGAAAATTGAGAAAGAGGCTGGAACTGCATTCAAACCTGGAGCTAATTTTGATACTCTAAATTCACAACCACATTTTTTTGACTTGTCAGCGCAAAGTCCAGCTTCTTTTAGATATAGATTGCAGAATGGAAATGAGGGATTAGATATTACGGATATTGATCCAACAAAATACGATCTGAATGGAGTGCTGACTGCGATTCCAGCAACAGCAACGTTGGCAAGTGTTCAGCAAGTTTACATATTTCAAGAAGGAGATATAAGAGTACAATATGCTCAAAGATACTATAGCAATCTAACTGAAGCAATAATAGCAATCAATTCTGCATCGTTCGTTACTGAAGAAAATATAGCAGCAAATGGACTTTACTTAGGCTCCATTGCAATGATTTATGGAGCAACTAATTTATCCAATATATTGCAAGCTGTTTTTATTCCATCACAAGGAACGACAACAAATGGTTCGATAACATTGCCACCCTTAGGATATACTCCAGAAGATGAAAATAACAAAAGTCAAACACTAAGCGCTTCAAGCACACTATATCCAAGTAATAATTCAGTACTTGCAGGTTTGGATTTCAAGCAAAATATACTTGCAGAGGGACCCTTTATAAATGGTGATAAGACTAAGTTAAATAATATTGAAAACTTAGCAGACGTTACTGATA
>TARA_R110000822_G_scaffold178681_1_pt1 | contig 28704 bp, 24 predicted proteins | sample TARA_R110000822 | Tara Oceans TARA_R110000822 (sample SAMEA4397666) | marine metagenome | biome: Polar Biome; feature: [SRF] surface water layer (ENVO:00010504); material: water (ENVO:00002006), including particulate matter (ENVO:01000060) such as... | depth 5 m | reverse complement strand
TCATCCTGAATATAAGAATAGAGGCGGAGGTTTATCAATAAATGGAGTATTTTATAAACCGTTAAATCAGACATTCAAAGAGGAAGTTAGTACAGCACTTCCTTTTGCTTACCAAGGTAATGCTAATTTTAAGATAGTGCCGGTAGTAGGAGAAATAGTAGAAGTATCTGCACTACCAACACCAAGCCCATCAGGACGGGATAGTAAGAAGAGAAGATTCTATACAGGTATAGTAAATACTTGGAATAATCCAAACTCTAGCGTATATATAGACTTAGTAAACAATAAAGGATTAGATGTATCCTCTAATGGTGCATTTACAGAACTTGCCACCATCAACCCGATTAGATCTACCCCAGGAGACGTTCAATTAGAAGGAAGACAAGGACAATCTATTAGATTTACAGGAGGAATTGGAACAGGAAATACATTTATAGACACCAGTAATGCAGGAAAACCTGTAATTATAATAAGTAATGGTCAGAAAGAAACAGATCAAGGCTTTACAACATTAGCCGAAGACGTAAATGACGATAGCTCCTCTATATATGTAGTATCTGATCACCAGATAAATCTTAAACAGGCAAGTGAAAAAAGAGACACTTGGGATGTTGACCCTCCAAAAGCTGATCAATTCAAAGGAAATCAGATTATTTTAAACAGCGGTAGACTTTACCTAAATGCGAAAGAACACGACGTTCAGTTATCCAGTATAACAGGCGTTGGTATAAATACGGAAGGAACTGTTAATATAGACGCTACTAAGTATATGTGTATAGATGCATCTCAGATATTTTTAGGACGTAAATCTAGAACAGCATCAAAAAATACAAAAGAGCCGGTAATACTTGGAAATCAATTAGAAGGGTTCTTGGACTTGGTTCTTAATGTACTAGAAGGAATGGCAGAAGATATGGCAACTGCTAAAACTGTAGATGCTAAACCGATTCCAAAACTTAATAAAAGAGGAATACAAGCAAAACCAGTTATCGAAGCATTAAAGAGAAGAATAAATCCAAATGGACCTTCTACATTAAAGTCTAAAAAAGTATATACAGAGTAATGGCACTAAGATCACAAATATCGTCAATCATTGCCAACCAGCTTGGAAATATACAAGGGCAGCTAGAAGCTAGAATACTAGATGAAGTTGTAGTAATGCAAAGTAAGTTTACAAACTCTTGTCCAAATCAAGAACTTCTACTTAAAATAATTAACATACGTAATAACCTAATTGCAATTGTTATAAAATTTCAGAACTTAGTAAAGAAGTTTGACTCTATCCCCGCTACGTTATCACCGCCAATACAGATAGCTAATATAATAATTCAACTATTAAAATCTAACCCAACACCTTTAGCAATTGGAACACCTCCAGGACCAGCAGGAGGACTAATTGTAGCTCAAACAGCCGGGTTTGTTACTGCACAAGCAGATAGATTGCAGAAGTTAACTTTGCTGTTAGAGGCATTACAGGATGATGTAACAACAATAAAAGACTTAGTTCAAGGCATAAGACCAAGCTTAGATAATGTTAGACAGTTACTAGAAAACGTAAATATAAGTATAGACGGCTGTATCGGAAAATTATCAGGAGAAGATGCTGATAAAGCTAGGAAACTATTAGCAGCTGTTAACCCTCCTTCAAATACCGGATCCGAAGGAACAGAGGATCAGTCCTACGAACATAGAGGATCTAATGGAATAGATTATGTACTAAGTATACAGACAGTAATCACTAGTACTAATATAGCTCCTCGTAGAGTCGCCATCGCTAAAAACCTACAAGGAATAACAATGGTAAGAGGAGAAGCATCCTTTAGTTCCTCCACTCAAGTCCTTTTAGATGAATTAAAATTTAAAATAGATAATCAACTTCTATAAACCAACTATTTATAATTATGAAACTCGATCAATTAAGAACAATCATACGAGAAGAGGTAAGAGCTGCCGTAAAAGAAGAATTACAGGAAGTGATGACTGAAGCAATAAAAATTGCCAGTAAACCAGAAAAAACTTTCTATGAAGCAAAAGCTCCGTACCCTGTAGCCAAAACCGGTGTACCTAGTAAGATTAATCCAATAATGGGAGATCCAATAATGGAGATGTTAAATCAAACTAAAGCGTCTATGACGCAAAATGAACATAAAAATTTATCTGTAGGATCAAATGATATGGTACAACGCCCGAATTTTGCTTCGACAGTAGCCAGTAATATGGGTATGACAGAATCTAGAGGGGCAATGCCTGGATTAGATATATCGCAATTTGACTTTGTAAAAAAAGCAGGAGATGTATATAAAGCATCAGTAGTTAAAGATAAACAAAAATACGGATTAACATAATATGGCATTTGATAGTAGGAGAATAGACCCATTAGACTTACAACCACGTAAAGCAGTTGGAGTATCCCTTCCATTTTCTGGAAAGGCGGTATTTAATCCTACGTACCAGACTAAAGATGCTATTAGAACTAACCTTATTAATTACTTTTTAACTGGAGAAGGAGAAAGGTATCTTGCTCCAACATTTGGTACAAAGTTAAGAACGTTAATGTTCGATAATATAAATCAAGATTTAGTAGATAATATTAAATCTACTGTAAAAAGAGGGTTAAATGAATATTTTCCAAGAGTGCTTCCAACAGACTTACAGGTTCTAGGAAGTCCTGATAACAATACAGTTACTTTAGTAGTTAAGTACGTTATAAGAGATACTAACATAGAGGATGAAGTAGTAATAAACTTTGAGCAATAATGGCTGAAATTAGAGATATAAAATACGTAGCAAGAGAATTTTCTGACTACAAGCAGGAATTAGTAGAATTCGCAAAGAATTACTTCCCAGACAGTTATAATGACTTCTCCCCAGCATCCCCAGGGATGATGTTCATAGAGATGGCAGCATATGTAGGAGATATTCTATCATTCTACCAGGATACACAGCTCCAGGAAACCTTTTTACAGTATGCTAAAGACCCTAGCAACCTATACACAATGGCATACCAAATGGGGTATCGTCCAAAATCAACAACTGTTGCCGAAGTTGTTGTAGAAGTAACACAGAACATAGGAGCTACTCCTTCAACCAATACACCAAATTGGAATCAAGCACTTTCAGTAGGAGAAGGTACAGTACTCTCTGCAACTTCTGCAGGAAACACTCCTTTCTACATAGAAAATAAAGTTGACTTTAACTTCTCTAGTTCTTACGATCCAACAGAAATATCAATATCTCAAATATCCTCAGGAGTACCGTCGGAATTTATTCTAAAAAAGAAAGTAAAAGCATTTTCAGGAGAGGTTAAAGCACTTACTCAAACCTTTACAACAGCAGAAAGATTCAGTACCTTGACAATAGAGGATACAAACATAATAGGGGTGTTAGAAGTAACCGATAATACATCCTTTGCCTCAGATGGTAATATATGGAGAGAAGTACCTTTCTTAGGACAGGATACATTATTCGTAGAAGACCCCAACAATGGTGCAGATGCAGACAAAGTACCTAACACAGCTGTACTGCAGAAAGTACCAAAAAGATTTGTAACTAGATTTAACTCAAAAGGATTCCTAGAAGTTCAGTTTGGATCTGGAACTGTTGGAGGAGATGATACTGTATTTACCCCAGACCCTACAAACGTAGGAATAGGGACGCTACAGGGAATTTCTACGATAGATAAAGCCTATGACCCGTCTAATTTCCTCTATACAGGAACATACGGATTAGCACCATCTAACACAACTATAACTATAAAATACCTAGTAGGAGGTGGAATCGCAGCAAACGTACCAGCTAACACATTAAACGGCTACACCACCTCAACAGTGACATCTAGTGATCTTACTTACCAGAGCACACTAGCATTTAATAATCCACTACCAGCTCAAGGTGGAAAAGACGGAGACACAATTGAAGAACTGCGCCAAAACGCATTACGCTCCTTCTCCGAACAGAGCAGGACTATTACCATACAGGATTATACAGTACGAGCGTTATCTCTTCCCGCTAAATTTGGAACAGTAGCAAAAGTACTAGTAACTCAAGATGAATTAAGTAGTACAAAATCATCAACAGATTCTATAATAGATAGTAACCCGCTCGCCTTATCTCTATACACATTAGCATATAATAATGAAAAAAAATTAGTACCTGCAACATCAACGTTAAAGGATAACTTAAAGAATTATATGGCTTACTACATGCCTCTTACTGATGCTCTAAATATAAAAGATGCATTTGTCATAAACATAGGAGTTAATTTTGACATACTGGTAAGACCTAATTATAACAGCAGGGATGTACTCTTAGCGTGTACTAACGAGGTACAGAGTCACTTTGATACAACGAAATGGAATATTAATCAACCTATAAATATTTCTACTTTATACAGCCTTCTTGACAGAGTAACAGGAGTACAGACAGTTAGTAAAGTAGAAATTGTAAATAAACAAAGCGGACAATATTCAGAATATGCATACGATATAAAAGGAGCAACAAGAAATAACATTGTTTACCCCTCTTACGATACTATGATTTTTGAAATTAAGTACCCAAAAAGAGATATTAAAGGAAGAACAACAACACTATAGTATGGCAATTTACAGAATATTCCCAGACAAAGACTCAATCATCTACACAGACCAGCAAACAGGGAATGCAGGTAGAGATGAACTAGTAGAAGTAGGAGGATACCCCGGCCTTATTGACGGAACAGGTCAAGCTGTAAGAACTGTTATGCAGTTTGCTAACAGTGAAATACAGGATGTTGTTGATAATGAAATTGGAAATACAAACTTTAGTTCTAGCTTAAAGCTATACTTAGCTGATGCCACTGAATTACCGGTCGATTACATACTATATGCTTATCCAGTCTTTACAGGAGCATCCGGACAGTGGGATAATGGAACAGGTAAATTCGGCGATAATCCAATAAATACATCAGGAGTAAGTTGGAAATATAAAAACGCTAACCAATTAAATGCCTGGACAACCGCAGGGTATGTAAATTATACAACAGCTTCGTTTATAGGAACGAAAGAAGGCGGTGGTAACTGGTATACAGCATCTAATGGAACAGATATGGAATTCCATCAGTCTCATAGCATTAGCTCTACACACGACGTGGATATTAACGTAACTGCTGCTGTTAAACAAATGTATAGTAATACGATAACAAATAGAGGATTTATCGTTAAGATACAAGATGACTATGAATTCTACACCTCTGCTTCTATACGTTTAAAATACTTTGGAAAGGATACAAATACAATTTATCCACCATTTTTAGAATTCGGCTGGGATGACAGAGTATATGACCAAGGAACACTATCTCTTCTAGATACTGATATATGTACAATTAATGTGAAAAATAATAAAGGGAGGTATGCTGATGTCGGCAAGCAAAGATTTAGACTAACCGCTAAACCAACATACCCAGCAAGGACATTCACAACATCCTCAGTATATTTAACAAACCACGTACTTCCTTCAGCATCATATTGGGGATTACGAGATGAGAATACTGAAGAAATGGTAGTTGATTTTAATACAGATTTTACAAAAATAAGTTGTGACGGTAAAGGTTCTTTTTTCGATGTTTATATGGATGGGTTGCAACCTGAGAGATTTTATCGTATATTAGTAAAAACAGAACTAGATAGCAGTACAGTTGTTATTGATAATAGTAATATCTTTAAGGTAGTAAGAAATGGCTAGAGAAAGAATCATAATAGAAAAAGAACTATATAATACTTCAAGGTATAATAACCTAGTTGATAGGGAATTTAAAACGTTTAAAAAACCAGAGATACCTGTTGATAACGATACTATAGAGGAACTATTTAGATTATACGATAAACTATTCTACACTATACCACTAAAAGGAAAAAACAATTCTCATCAATATATACTTGAGAGAAGTAATTTAGTAGTAGATTTTGAAAAATCAACACAAGATATTCAACCTCTTTTAGATGAGATAGCACAATTAAGACAACAGTTATTAGCAAGTAATCAACAAATTTTTGATTTAGAAAACCAACAGTAGTAGATGGCAGAGATAATAAATAATATAATACAGATTGAACCAGATGGACTATCCGGCTTCTCCCCATTAACTGATTCCGATAAAGCTATACTAAGGTATACAACTGTTCCAAGAGCATTTAAACCTAATGATAACTTTATAGAACTTTCGTATTTTACGTTAGATGGCATTAGAGTACTTACTATTCCCGATTATGCAGACTATTCCATCTTAGGTGGCGGAACATTAAATGACAGTACAGGTAATACCGAGATAAGCATAGATGTAGAGCAGGACCACAGCGAATACGGTTTCGCAGGAACAGAATTAAGAGCACTCTATAACTTCTTAGACTACCCCTACTCCTCTACAACTCTACCATCACCTTTCTATATTGAAAGCATATCACCAGACAGAACAGAGCTTAGACTAGTATCTATTAATCTAGGTAAGGAAGAAGTTAACGGTGAACTAGTAGACACAGTTGGGGAAATATCTACTAAACTTATAGAGAGGTATACTAATGAAACACTACTCCCGGAATTTTTCTTATATTTTGGAAATAATATATTTCTCAATATTGTAAACATTGACGTAGAGGAATTTAGGAATACAAACGCTGTTTTAATCAAACTATACGAACCGCTCCTGAATGCAGTTAAACTAAAAGGAAGGGTTAATATAGTAGAAAAAATAGCTGAATCAGTAGCGTATGAAATAGAATCAGAACTTATACCGGATGAAGAAGTTGTACCTACCCTACGAGGAGCTAATTTTTCTATAGAAGTAGAAGAGCAATCTACTGAACCATCACAATATTATAACCATACTGAATTATTTAGTTTTCCTACTAATAATACATACAGGGAATTAAATTCACTCTTTAACGAAAAAGGAGCAGAAATTGGAGTAGATTACTCTGATTTTAACTTCTTTATTAACTTTTCTTCAGCAGAGGAAAGGTTACGTAATTTTAAATACAAGTTAGATTTAATAGAATCCTACCAAACAAACTTAGATCTAGTATCTTCTATAAGCTACTCAGGTACTGGTGCTGAAGGAAGTACTCAATATTATAGAGACCTTCTTGATGGGGTGGTAAATAATTTTGATCACTACGAAAGACACTTATACTTTACAAATGGAACAACAGCTTGGCCTAAATCAAACTCATCTAAGCCGTATATAAACAAACTATCATCTTCTACTGATGCAGTTACTTGGTATAACTCAGAACTGCAAAGTGCTATCTTATACGATGCGCAAAACCCAGACATATTAATCAATACTGTACCAAGTTATTTAAAAGAGGATACTACTAACGAACCTTATGAACTTTTCATTCATATGATAGGTCAACATTTCGATAACTTATGGGTGTATACAGATGCAGTTTCTAATAAATATAACGCAGATAATAGAATTAATGTAGGAGTATCTAAGGACTTAGTAGAAGACCTACTTAAAAACTTTGGAGTAAAGTTATATTCAAGCAATAAATCTACCACAGAATTATTTAAGTACTTTACATCAAATTCATATGAAGTAGGTGGTGAAAAAATACCAGCAGGTATAATATCCTCAGGAGAAGAACCTATTTCACAAAACGATTACCAGAAAGAAATATATAGAAGAGTATACCACAATCTGCCTCTATTAATGAAAAGTAAAGGAACCGAAAGAGGGTTAAGAGCATTAATAAACTGCTTTGGGATACCTTCCGATGTTCTTAAAATTAGACTATACGGTGGACAGTCCTCTAACGATTTACCATTTTTTGGAGGTCAACAAGAACTAACAGGATCAATTGATAAAGTTAGATTAGACAACACCGGAAGTATTGCACCAGGTAATACAGTGTCGTTGCTAACACCGGTAATTACCCCTAACAACGAATACACTCAAGATCTACATAGAATAGAAGTAGGATTCTCGCCAACACATAATATAGATACATACATAGTATCACAATCAGCATTCTTATTTCCGAACGATCCTTTCAATATTGACGACTATATAGGAGATCCTAGAGGGTACCCAACAAATAAATATACAGAACTGGAAGAATACAGTAAAACTATATTAGAGAATGTAGATGCGTATAATGTTAAAGATTTTGTAAGGTTAATAAAGTTCTTTGACAATGTTATCTTTAGAATGGTTAGAGACTTTACACCAGCAAGAGCAGTAACCGATACAGGAATTATTATCAAACCACACCTACTGGATAGAAGTAAATTTAAATCCCCTATTGTAACTTGGACAAGACCAGAGTTCTCAGGATCTATTGATACAGCATTTATAGAGGGAAGTCACGGAACCGCATATAGATCAGGATCCGGAGAATACTCAACCGCATACTCAGCATCAGTAATGACTCCATTCGGAGAGGTGGTTAAAAAATGGACTCCTTACCACGGAGCACCAGTCTACTCACGCTCAGCTGAAGAAGCTAAATTTGACGGAGAATTAACAGGTAGTTTAATAACGGTATCAACCGGTGAATTAAATAGTGATAATCCTTTTAAAGAATTAGAATATAAAAACATACGCTACAACGTTGCGTTTTATAAAGCGGTACCAGACGGAGTTTGTGTGATTGGAGGTCTTGACTTTTTAAGCCAAACATTAGACTACACTATATCAGCAACACAGTTATTTACCGATATGACAGGGAACTTTTCTTATACCTCTCAAGGTGATGCAGAAGTAACTGTTAGTGGCAATTCTATTAATATGTTATTTCAAGACCAATATTCATCTGTAGAGATAACTGCAACTAATAATAACGATGACACATGTGAAGCAACATCTACTGTAACAGCTGTAGTGTGTAATGTAGTTACAGCAGGAGACGTTCAACAGATTCAACTAGGCACCGAATATGACTTACGTACTTTATTTGTACCAAATGACAATACCGATTTTAGTATATTAATAGACAACCTAGTGATTGATAATCCTGAAAGTTACGTATTTGAAGATGCAGTTCCTACCAGTATTACTTTTAGAGATAATATAGATACCACCTGTCAAGCTATATATGATACAACAGTAGATGCATGTACGTTAACTAATCCAATCACCGATAACAGAGACTGGACCGTATTTCAACAGAATAAATATCCAAACTTATTCCCTAACACAGAACAAAATCCGAATCAAGTAATGTGGGGAGGAGATGAATTTATTAGTTTATTAGAAATATTCCCAGGATCTAATTCTAACACACAATTTGAAGTTATGTTTAACGGTCAGTGGGATGACCAAACTGATCCACCCTGGTTACCCTATTATGAAAATACTTTAGGAGTTACCGGAGGAATGTTCTTTCCAACGAACTTTCGAAGGCTTGCTGAGCAGTACGCGTACTTCCTCGCTAACTATAATGCTTACGGTTCACAAGGATATCAAGAAATAATAAGAACAGAGTTCGAAATATTTTTTAGAGCTATACAAACAAACGACTGTATAGTGGACCAAGACGAAGATGGTATATTAGTAAGATGGAACCCATTTCAAGACCGAGTCGGCGAAAACACTACCCAATGGAATGGACCTGTAGCACTATCTGCTAAATTTGAACACCAAATGAGAGGTACACTAGGGAATAATGGTGTTATTGATACAGATGACGATGGAGTTGTAGATAACTATCTCGAAGACGATTCTTTAGCTGAGACAGGTAACGGTCCTCACCTGGTATGTGATGTTGATCAAGGTGGGAATGTTTATCCTGGAAGTACTGCATATACTGTTTTTGGACGATTAGCACAATTCTTTCCAAGCTACTCCCAATGGGATGGACAAGGATTAAGATCATGGTTATTTCTAATGATGCAGTCTGAAGAACCTCTATTTACAGATCCAACAGGTTACAATTTCATAGAAAATGGAGTATATACAGATTATCAGAGTCCAACCACCACTGGACAAGGCCAAGACGAAGGCCCTTGGACTGCCTGGGCATATTACGATTATTTCTTTAGACCGAAACATGCAGAGCTGGGCCTAGAGACCCCGGATCCTTATGTATCACCTAAGAGATATAGATCAGTATTCCAACAGGCACAACCATTCGAATGCGGTTAGTAAGACATTCCATAATTAATATGAATAAGAGTAAGTAGAAGACTATGACCGAATCAGCATTTATAACATTACACGAAACAGGAGTTATTGATTTTAACACTAGAGTTAATATTAACTACGATGTTAACAGCTTAGGAACTACACAAGGACTTATACAAGGAGCCGGTACAATTACAGGTGTGACAGTTACCCCTGATTCACTACCTGAAATAACCCCTGGCATTCCAACACAAGCCCTCGGTGAAAATATAGAGGAAGTTTTACAAGGAATTACACAAATTAGCTTTTCAGCTACACTAGGATCTAACCCACCGATTCAGGTAACATTGCAGGTAGAAACAAGAACATACTACCCAAACCCTGGTGGTAACGAGTTTTACTACTTTAAAGTAATCCCATTTATTATTCCAATTAATACGATACCATTACAGAACCCAGAAATAAACCCCGGTACACAGGTTGTATTTTCCCCGTTCCTTCAAGATATAGTTTTCGGGTATAGTGAATACAATCCTTTAGTTAGTAATGCAGAAATTGCAAGAAAATCTAAAATACTACTAGAGTCTGACAGAATTAGGGGAACAGTATTACCTAGTAATTTTGATGCAATATTAGCAGATACTGCAGATCCTGCTAACGTACAAGACAGTAACTACTACAGTACAGGTTGGACACACTCCAGATATGAAGGAAGTAAATCAACACCTTCTAACTACGGAGGAGTAATACCCGCTTTATCAGGTCAAGGTGTCACAGGAGAGAGGTATGATGACAATGTCACAGACCTTCAAGTCTGTTATGCGGATAACAGAATCTTACAGGAGTTTTTTCATACAGGTTTAACACAACTTCCGTCTATGAGTGTACAAAGTTTAGGAGTAACTGTAAATTCCCCTATAAGCACGACAAACACTACAATAGTATATAGCTTGGGGCAAGGAGTTGGACTATCCTACCCAATAGATAAAGGAGATATATTAAAAATAGAAAATGAACTAGTAAGAGTCACTAAACATCAAGCACCCCAAAATCGGGTCTTTGTAGAAAGAGGTTACAAAACTTTTGCTGCATCCCATTCCAATGGAGTAGCTATCAAGAAACTTGATAAAATAACTCTTTTTGAACTGAAAGATAATACATCAAACTTAGAAATACTAAATGATTCTAAAGTGTTTATTAAGAAAAATTTGTCAATTGTATTCACAGATGAATCAGGTAATGCTTATAGTCAATCACAGTGTCCTATTGATTTGCTGGAGATCGATTAATAAAATAATAAAGTAAGATATTTATAATAAACACAAATAATAAAAAATGGGATATTTAGATAATTCAATCGTAACAGTAGATGCGATACTAACAAAAAAAGGTAGAGAATTACTTGCCAGAGGTGATGGTTCTTTTAGAATAACACAATTCGCTTTATCTGATGATGAGATTGACTATACACTTTATAATCCAGACCACCCACTAGGAAGTGCGTACTATGGAGAAGCAATTGAAAACTTACCACTATTAGAAGCCTTTCCTGATGAGACGCAGGTAATGAAATATAAACTTACTACCTTACCTAGAGGAACAGCAAAACTTCCACTATTAGATTTAGGTTACTCTGCAATTACAATTAAGCAAGGTGCATCAATAGCAATAACTCCTCAAACTCTAAACTACTTAGGATCTTCCCAATCCTACGAAACAGGAGGATACTTAGCAACTTTAGCAGATGCTAGAACATCAAGCACCTTTAACGGAGTAGGAATTAATACACCAGAAGCAGAAAGACTTAACTCTACTACAACTCTAGGAACTAATGTATCTAAATCAGTAATTGGAACATCAATTAACCTAACAGCAACTACCGTAAACACTTTATTCGGAACCAGAACATCACTACAAACTACCTTAACAATAATAGGAAGAGACTCAGGAGCTAGAATGACGATTCCGGTAACTATCATAAAAGTAAATAACTAAAAGTAAATTATGTCATTTAAAAGATTAGACCAAGAAGATATTTCTATAAGTGCTGAATCAGTAGTAGGGCCACTGTGGTCAACAGGAACAGTAAACTTGACAGAATTTCATACAGGTTCCCAAGTATCATCGAATACAGGGAACTATTACTACGATGTATCAGAAGCAGTAACAACAGGAGTACATTCAAACCAGTTCTCAGTAGCATTTGGACACAAGACAGGAGCTGGAGCAGTTCCTTATAATGCAGGGGCAGCAACAAAAACACCGAGCTCTACTATCTACGGACAGTATAGAAATCTAGTACTAGGTAGTGAGGATTCTGAATTTACATTTGGTACAGTTAGTTCCGATCATATATATATAATTAATGTAGATAGAGCAAGGTATAAAGAAAAACTATTCCCAGGTACCTTTAACTTAAAATTAAAATTTGGTGCCAAGACATTAGAACTTACAGATAATAGTAGATCTAATACTACAATTTCATTTGTAGATTCTGGTAGAGTATATGAAATAATTAGCGGATCTAATGGACTTCCAGATGTTGTAGGTGGAACAGGATATACTACCTCGAATGGTAGTTACGGTAAATTCTTACCTGATGTTGGTATATTAGTGCTGAATGGAAAAGCATTAGATGATGCAACAGATGGTTTAAACCTTAATACCTATACGGCACAAGACGGAGCAGGTAGCAACCTCAACAAAATATTCACAGCTATTAACGATGGAAACTCATTTAGTCTTCAGTCAGAAGAGACAATAAGCTCTAACTACGTATTTGTAAGAGTTAGAAATGGAGAATTTAATTATTCAACTAATCCATCAATTATTACAGGTTCAGGAGAGCTTAGGTATGATGTACTAGTAAACCAACCTCAAGCATATATGACCACAGTAGGTCTATATAATGATAATAATGATCTAGTAGCAGTAGCTAAATTATCGAGACCTTTACTTAAAGACTTTACAAAAGAAGCTCTTATTAGAATCAAACTTGACTATTAATGAATGAGTGCTTACAAAAAACTAAATCAACAGGATTCTTATATATCAAACTACACCTCCCGCAAGTCTTGGATAGCTAGCGGTAGCCAGTATAGAGAATTAGGAATTCAAAATATAGTAGGACTCTCAAGTACTGGAGTATACTTAACCTCTAATACAGATAACGTATACGGAGGTAATGTAGCAAACTCTGGAAGTACTGAGTATAATAGAAGATTAGTTTTTGAAAGTAACAAGCATTTATACTATAAGATGTTTGAAAACTCACTTCTACTTACATCTTCCTCTTACGAAAATTACTTACAATCATCATACAACGTCAGCGGTTCTAGATACTTAGATAATCGAGTTTCAATAATATCTATTCCAAAAGAAATATACGGTACTCATATAGAGCCTAACTCGGTAACAATACAACCAGATTATGCACAAGGTACTACTGCAGCCGGAAGCCTCGACAACTATGTAATAAATAACTACGCAACTGATGCAGGAGTAGACTCGGTAACACCGTCTCTTAACCTATACGTAGAAAATACCAACGACATGTACGGTACTTCTACTGCAAATCTTTCTGTGGACTATATAGAGAATGAATCTACATATGTTGATGAAGCAGACCCAACACCAGGCCAATACCTAGGTATACTAGATAACCAAAATCAAGGGAATATTATAAAAGATGATGGAGAAGGAAATTTATACTTTACCAACACTTCTCCAAGAAGGTATGTAGGTAATGTAATTTACCCACACGGTCAAATAATTATTACAGACGAAGCAGTAGCTATATACTATAACCACTATTTTGATGCAGTAATTAAATGGAAATCTAATCTACCGATATATACACATAACTACCACTGTAGATTAAAAGCTAATGAGTTTAACCATACATTAAATAGGACAGCATTAGACGGAGAAGACGGGAAGATATCAGATATAATAACAGGTTCCGCTTTCCATCCCTACTTTACAACAGTAGGACTGTATAATGATTCTAATGACTTAATAGCGGTAGCCAAGATGGGAAGATCAGTCCCTAAATCTAATGATACCGATATGGTAGTGGTAGTAAAATTAGATATGAATTTTGGTTCCGATAGGCTACTAGGAGGTCGTACTGAGAAGATAGATAACACCGGAACACCGGTATACGGCACAACTACCCTAGTATCAACACAATACTATACCGTACAGACAAGAGTATACATCTCAGGGAAAAGCGTAGGAAGAGACGGAAATGAAGCAGACGCAGATAAAAGAATAAAAACCGATACAGGAGCTTACAAACTATGGAGAAAAAGGAGATCACATAATTCTGCAGTAGAGATTCCAGATCGCGGCATCTTCTCCGGTCATACTAGTGATATACAGTTTATACAGCGTGACAATACAGTTGGCCATAACTTGACTCCGTGTTATGTAGATGTAACAGTAAAGAAATACCAAACACCAAATGGATCAATAAATTATGAATTTGACTTTGGCGGTTACTTAGCCAATGAGGTAGACACAGGTTCTTATCCAACACCTACTAATCCAGAACGTGCAACAAGGGGCACACCCCTTAGAAATAGATCAAAAGCATTTTTTACAGACATTATACAAGACTATTTATTAACAGGAGAAGTGGCAGATGAATTTCCTTTGCCGTGATAATATAAAATTAAAATTTAAAAACTAATGAAATAAAAAAGAATACCGAGTAACCTAGTCCAGGTTAAACCGGGTGAATTGCTGGAAACTCCTTAGAGCTCTAACTACCAAAGCGTAACAATGTTAGAGATTGGACAATCAGCAGCCAAGCTACAAGCCATCTTGTAGAAGGTTCAGAGACTACTGGAGGGAAAATGGTTTCCCTTAATAACCAGAATTAGCGCCCGGCAGGAAATATTCCTGATGATATAGTCCGATCTTTATGGAGACATAAAGCTAACATAAATGAATGTGGCAGACCCTCTTTTAGGAGCCCCGAGTCGCAATGGATTGACATTTAAAAATAAAAAAGTTTAAAGATGAGTGTAATTTTAAGAACAGTAAAAGGTTCGGCATTAACATACGATGAATTAGATAGAAATTTTTCACAATTTATCTACTCTAGTTCTGTGGTAAATAATGGAGCCACACTACGGTTTTTCTACACAGGGAGTACTTCACTTGATACATTTACAGAGACGTACTCACCTAGGTTCGAAGACATAAGTTTTCCAAGTAATGATATAACTATACCAGATCCCGTAGCAGCAGGAAGTGATAAACAAGTTCAATTCAGGCAAAATGGAACATTCGCTGCAGATAGCGGGTTAATCTACGATTCCATAGGATCTAAGCTTGGAATAGGAGGAGGAACAGTATCATTATCAGATAGAGTAGAAGTAAGCGGAGATGCAGGGTACGGTGCTAGAATTTCTCTTAAAGCATCAACATCAACAGCTACATCTGTAGGGGATGGAAGAAAAGCAGAGATTACATTTAATCATGGAAATACGAGAATAGGACGTATAGGGAAAACTGTAGAGAACGATAGTACAAACCTATACTTTACAAACATTACCGCAGACTCACCCTCAGGTGCATATGGTAAAATTCATATAAGCTTTCAAACCCAAAACGGTTTAGATAGTAACGGAATTGTCGGAACTTTTTATAAAAAAAATAACCAACCATTTTTTGGTGTAGGTACAAATAATCCAACTAGACAAGCTTCGATAGTAGGGAGCGAAGGAATCGGCATAAGCCTTTCTTCTAATACCTCTTTAGAATCCTTTCTTAAACCTATTCCTAGTTCAATATACAATGCAATTGATGCAACAGGTGCTACTAGCCTAATACCTAATAGTTCAACAACAGCTGGACTATTAATTTCTTCACCAACACAAGCAGATGGTGGTAATATTGTTATGGCTATTAATACAGATACTGGAGACAGTAACGAAGCCTTTAACATAATAAATGCCAACGAAGGATCATATTTAAACTCAGAGGTAATTGCAAGCTTTGCTGCAAATAAAAAACACGGACTTAATACCAACACAGCATCCGATATAGGATTAACAGTCGCAGGTGTTATATCCGGTTCAGGTACTTTACAAATAGGTACAATAGCAACCGCAACCGCAGATAATACAAGTGCATTAGTTGCAACATCTACAGGTTTAGTTCAAAAAATCGCAGCATCACCTGTACCTATAGGAGGTATTATAATGTGGTCAGGAGCAGTAGCTAATATTCCTAGTGGATGGTCTCTTTGTAATGGGTCCAATAATACCCCTAATCTCCAAGATAAGTTTGTAGTAGGAGCAGGAAGCACATATAATCCAACAGATAACGGAGGTTCAGCAGATGCAGTATTAGTAAGCCACAGTCATACAGCTAATGTGAATGACCCAGGTCACAAACATACAGCAGGAGCAGCAGATGGTAACGTAAATAATCAACCTTCTTCACCGTTCCAGAAAACAGAAGATGGTCGTGAAAATGTAATTGAAACAGATACAGCAACAACAGGCGTCTCAGTAGCAATAACTACAGAAGGCGTAAGTGGAGTTAATAAGAACCTACCACCGTACTTTGCGTTAGCATACATAATGTATATCGGTGCGTAAGAATAATTAAAAGATATTTATAATAAAGAGATAAAATGGCAATACCGGGATTAACATATAGATTAGAAAATAACGACGTAGCCCTGACTCATACAGAGATGGATAATAACTTTAGATCAGTTATTTATTCCAGTTCTATACAGGATGGAGGAGATACCCTATTCCTCCATTTTGATTCTGCCGATGAAGATCATTACACTATTCCTCTCAACGGAGGTTCAGGAGGACTTACTATCTCTAATAATTCTAATAACAGTGTAGTAACAGCAACCGGACAACCTAGTTTATTGCAAGGAGAATCCGATTTTCGCTTTGATAGTGATACCGGTGTAGTAACGATTATAGGAAGAATTAACCTACGCGACGGAGACCGTAATATACTAATAGGGGAAAAAGCCGGTCTTTCAATAGGTGGAGACGATAACATATTAATAGGAGACGCAGCTGGAAAAGTTTTAGAACAAAATAATAATACAGCTGTAGGAAATTCTGCTCTAACAACAGCAGTAAATGTTTCTAACACAGTAGCACTTGGAGACGGAGCACTTGATACACTAACAGGCGGTAATAACAACGTATCGTTAGGTACTCATGCTGGTGGTACCCTAGCATCTGGAACAGGTAATATACACCTAGGATACTCAGCAGGTCCAGTCTCAACAACAACAGAATCAAATAAGCTTTATATAAATAATGCCGCGTCAGTTACTCCACTAATATTAGGAGATTTTTCAACAGGACATCTTACAGTAAATTCAACAGTATCGGCATCTGTGTTTAGTGGGTCATATTATGGAGACGGTTCTAACTTAACCGGACTAACTGCAGCAGCAGAATGGGATGGATCTAGAGATGGAAATGCAGATATAACAGGTTCCTTAATAGTTTCTGGAACAACAAATATTGTTGACTTCACTAGCGTAGCAGCAATCTCAGGATCAATATTCTCTGGTTCCTTTGTTGGAGACGGGAGTGGACTTACAGGAGTACAAGCAACAGTATTTCCGTATACAGGAGATGCTAAGATAATAGGTAGCTTAGCTGTAAATGGAGCAAGTAACGTAACAGGTTCTTTTATAGTATCAGGATCAACCTCTGCACAGCCTAATATACTTCTAAAAGGTGCTACGGTAATAGACAAGAACATACATGTACATAACGGTAATACTTGTAACTATAATAATAGTAATATAGGAATCGGAAACTTATCACTTTATAGAGGTGCATGTGAGACATTCTCTAACGGAACAATCTACAAATCAGATGGAAATATAGCAATTGGTGAAATGGCTATTGCTGGTGCTAGATACGCTTCCTACTCTGGCAATACAGGGCAATATTCCGGTACCAAAAGAAGACTTTTAGGTAATACTGCAGTAGGTGATAACTCTCAATGTGGTCTAATAGCTGGTAGCTACAACACATCACTTGGATATAAAACCATGAAAAATGGCGGAATAGGGTACAACGTAGCAATTGGGGCCTGGTCAATGTCCAACGGAGCCAACCGACGAAGCCTGTTCAATGTAGCTATGGGATTCTATTCCTTAGCAAGCATAGACTGTGCACAGTATAATGTAGTATTAGGAGGATATTCAGGTAGAAGTATTAAAGCATCATGTGGAAATACACTGTTAGGATCTCGATCTGGTGAATATATAACTGAAACTTCAACCGGTGGTGGAAACACTATAATTTACGCTAAACGCTCAAACTGCAATACAGCTGTAGGATACGAAGCTGGTAGGTACCTTGGAGCCGACTCATGCAAAAATGTATATTTAGGGTCTTTCGCAGGTCCACCAAATACATCTCCGAAGCGTCAAGAATCGAATAAGCTTTACATTAATAACGCACGATCTTTAACACCGTTAATACTAGGAGATTTTAATACCGGCCAAGTAACCATTAACAGTCAGGTATCTGCATCTATATTCAGCGGATCTTTTGTAGGAAATGGAAGCAACCTAACAGGAATTGAATGGGATGGGTCTAGAAACGGCAATGCAGATATAACAGGCTCATTAGTTGTTTCAGGATCAACAAGTATAGTTGACTTTACCGACGTAGTAACGATCTCAGGGTCGATATTTTCAGGCTCTTTTGTAGGAGATGGATCAGGACTTACAGGAGTAACTAGCGACTGGGACGGTACACACAACGGTAATGCTGAAATTACAGGTTCGTTAATAGTATCCGGAACATTGGATATTGCCGACACAGTTACTATAGCATCTACAGGATATCCAGGAGGACCGGGAATAGAGTTGATACATTTCCAATCAAGCAGTTTAGCAGGTAATCTTACAGTACATTCTTTTAACATATCATCCACAGGGTATACAGGATTTAAAGCGGATTATTCTCTATCAACAAACGATCAATCTGAAAAGAAAATAGGAACGTTATTAGGATCCTGGGATGGATCAGGAGGAGAGACTATTAACGATGTACATACAATAGCAACAGGTGATATTATAGGAACATCTTTTAGTATAGATTCTAACGGATCAACAGCATTATTAAAACTTGACGCAGATACAGGAAACTACGATGTTAATATGTTAATTACAGCATTTAAAAGACAAGTATAAATTAAATAGAACATGGCTAACGAACATATTATAAATAACAACTTAGAAGTAACAGGTAGTATTAAATCCACTACAGGTTTTTATGGTGATGGATCTAACCTAACCGGACTAACTGCAGTAGCAGAATGGGATGGGTCTAGAAACGGTGATGCAAACATTACAGGCTCATTAGTTGTTTCAGGTTCATCAGTAGTAGTAGATTTTCAAAACACTCTACAGGTAGTAGCATCTCAAGTAAGTAGTTCTTTTTCTGGGTCATACCAAGGTAATGGAAGTAACTTAACAAACTTAAATTTAAACGGATACGAAGCATCTGGAAGTATATTATCAGGTTCTTTCTCCGGCTCTTACCAAGGAGATGGATCAGGTTTAACAGGATTAGGAACTTTTCCATATAACGGAAATGCAATTATTACAGGTTCATTAACTGTTTCTGGATCGAGTTCAATAATAAACCTAGTAAACACTAATGCTATCTCAGGATCTATCTTTAGCGGGTCTTTTGTAGGAAACGGATCAGGATTAACAAACGTTGTAAGCGCTTGGAATGGAATAAGACTAGGAAATGCAGAAATAACAGGTTCATTTTCAATCTCAGGCTCATCACCGATTATAGATTTAAAAGGTGTTACAACGGTAGATAAAAACATAAAGATTTCTAATAGAAGTTTAATACCTTCTTTAAGCACAACACAAGCAAATGATATAGGAATAGGGTACCAATCACTACCTGACTCTACTCTATCACGAAATTCAATCGCAATAGGATGTAATGCAGCTTGTAGTCAAATATCAGGTTCTCTAAACATTGCAATTGGTTTATGCTCATTAGCAAGCAGTTTAAAAGCATCTCGAAATATCGCAATCGGAGCTTTCGCTCTAAAAAACCTTGTAGGCACCGATCTCGGATACGAGTGTATAAATACGAGTAATATTGCTGTTGGATACACTGCAGGAAGCAATCTCACAACCGGTACCAACAACGTAACAGTTGGAAATTATTCCATGCAATTAGGAGATAGCGGAACTCAAAACGTAGCTGTAGGAACTTATGCACTCTACAAAGCAACTGGAAATGATAACGTAGCAGTAGGTTTTAGAACATCTTGGTGTACAGTAAGTGGATTTGGAAATACCGCAGTAGGAGCAAGAGCAGCATGTAAAAACGATACAGGCTTACTAAATACTTCTATCGGAGCATATTCTGGAGACCAGATAGAAACTGGACATTATAACACAATCTTAGGAGCATACGCTGGAGATAGAGTAGTTACCAATTCTAATAAAAACGTATACATTGGATACCAAGCAGGACCTGATGTTGATACAACCCAACACAGCCAACTTTATATAGGAACAGCAAGAGGAGAAACACCGTTACTAAGAGGGAACTTTCAAACAGGTATACTAACTATTAACAGTTGTTTAAAAGTAGCACAGGCAAGTGGATCCTTTATTGGAGATGGGTCTGGCTTAACAGGAGTAAGTGGAGCTGGATTCCCGTACGAAGGTTCTGCTTTAATAACAGGTTCATTAACAGTATCACAAAGTTATGCAGGAACAGCAGTAACCGTTGAGAACGGGCATACAGTTCTAGCACAGGTATCTGAATCCCTAAACTTTAGTGACGATACAGCAGCAGCACAAGGAGGGGTTCCTTTAGGAGGACTATACAGAAGTAATAACGTAATTGCAATTAGAATAACATAACAAGGATATGCTAACAATAGGAAATATATCAGTAAGCGGTTCATTAATAGTATCAGGAGGCTTAACCTTATCAGGATCTTCAGCAGCTTTATCAGGATCTTTTTCTGGAGACGGATCTGGATTAACAGGTGTTATTGGAGGATGGAATGGATTATTTAGCGGCAGCGCTATAATGACAGGTTCAGTTAATATGACAGGTTCGATAAGTGCTACAAGCCTAATCGGAGATGGATCAGGAATAACAAATGTCACTGCAGACTGGGACGGAACACATACAGGCTCAGCATCTATATCAGGATCATTAGAAATAAATGGTAGAGTTTCTCAAATCGGTTTAGGCTCTAGTACATATTTTGGAAACAGAGCAGGAGAAAGTGACGATAAGTCTAACAATTTTAATACTGCATTTGGTGATAGCGCTTTCAGAGATAACGAAACAGGTACACAGAATACTGCCGTTGGGATAGAGTCAATAAAGACAAACCTAAACGGAACAGGAAACACTGCAGTAGGAGCTTATACATTAAGATCAAATCAAGGAGGATTTAACACAGCTATAGGTAACGCAGCATTAGATACAGATAATAGTGGAAGCTATAATACCGCCGTAGGTAATGCATCACTTAATAATAACACAACAGGTGAAGGTAATACAGCACTAGGGTCTTATGCTTTAGATTCTAACGAAGAAGGTGCATACAATGTAGGAGTTGGATTAGGAGCAGGTAGACATTTAACAGGTAGTTCAAATAAGAACGTACTAGTAGGGTATAACGCTGGACCTCTAGTTGGTACAGCTATATCTGACAAACTATACATACATAATAATAGCGGAAGCGCTCTAGTATATGGAGATTTTTCAACTTCACAAATTGAATTTGCCGGAGGAGTAACAGGTTCAACATTTACAGGTTCATTTACAGGAGATGGAGTAGGAATAACAGGAATAGTATCAGCCTCACATACTTTAAGAGCAGACATAGCAGATCAAGTAACATTTGCAAGTATAACAGGTAAGCCTACATTAGTATCCGGATCAAGCCAGGTAACATTAGGTAGTGCTGTAAAGCACCATGTATTCGTTACAGGTTCTTTAGCTGACAACATTATTCCTACAACTGGGTCTAACAGTAATAGTACACCTTTTTCCAGTATACTAGGAGGTACCGGTAATATAATATCCGGTTCATCAAGTAGAAATCTTATAGGAGGTGGTACTAATAATTCCATAACAGGAAGCAGTAGTAATTGTTGTTCTGCTGCGATAGTTGGAGGAGCCTATAATAGTATACACGGTAGTATTAGCTTTATAGGATCAGGTAATTATAATAGTATAGGAAGATCACAAGCCGGCCCATCATCAGGTATGGCTATTGCAGGTGGTGATTGTAATATAATTGACGGTAACATAACTAGTAATTCTTTTATAGGATCAGGACTACGAAATATAATCTCAGGTTCATCAGCTCAATCAATGATAGGCTCAGGTCAACATAACCACCTACGAGGAGCATCTTGGTCTGTTATAGCAGGAGGACGTTATAACTGTATTAGAAGATGTAAAGCATTTATAGGCAGCGGAGAATGTAACTATATTTCAAATTCAGGTGATTGTTCAGTAATTACAGGAGGTGCATTTAATACAGGTTCTGCAGGATGTACGTTTATAGGTGGAGGTTATAATAATTCTGCCGCAGGAAGTAGGTCCGTTGTAACAGGAGGTTCAGGTAATACAGCAACCGGAGTACTATCTACAGTTAGTGGCGGAGGAGGTAATACTGCGGGATTAACTGCAGTAGTAGCAGGAGGAGATTCCAATTCATCCACTGGTCAGAGCTCATTCGTCGGAGGAGGATTATCAAATAATAATGTTGGAGGTTTTGCATCAATAGCGGGAGGTAGATCAAATACTATTAATAGTGGTAAATCATATACAGGTATACTAGGAGGATGTTCTAATACAGTAAACCACGATTGTTCGTTTATTATAGGAACAAATACAACTACAACTGCAGAAAATACTACCTACGTTAACAACCTATTTGTAACAGGATCAACATCAGCTGACAACATAGTACAGTTAGCGTTAAGATCAACATCACCAACTCCAGCTCAAGGAATGATTATAAATTCTGGATCAGCAGGAGCTAGTGTTCTGTACTTCTATAATGGAAGTGTATGGAAACCACTACATTCATAACAATAATAAAGAAATAAAATATAATGGAATACTTCTGGGAAATAATTAAATTAGAGAGAAATTTAGCTGACGGCATGGTAACCTCAGCATCTTACGTATGCACAGCAATGGCAGAGAACAACGTTAATAATGCTTCAGATGACATTGCATTTACCCTTGGTGCATCATCAGATTCTGACTTTATAAACTATACTGATTTAACTAAAGAAATAGTATTAGGATGGGTAACAGGAAGTATCGATACAGGAAGCATCCAAACTTCTCTATCTAGTTCGTTAGCAATTTCAATTGCAACTGATAAATTAAAAACTGTTGCCACAGGAACTCCTTGGTAGAATAGTTGCCTATAATCAAATTTTTTACTATATTATAAGTCTAAAAGAATCATATGACAGTTATATTTCATATAGAAGGAGGGCTGGGTAAGCATATTATGGCTACTGCACTCCTGAAAGTAATCCGTAAAAATCATCCAAACGATACTATACACGTAGTATGTGCATATCCGGATGTATTTAAACACAATCCACTGGTCAATCACGTTCATGAAAATGGACAACATGGACCGTTTTATAAGACCTATATTAAAGGTAAAGAAAAAGATACTAAAATATATTTTTCAGACCCGTACACACATACCGATTTTATCTTAGAACAAGACCATTTATATAATATATGGGCAAAGCAATGGGGATTAGTGTATAATGGAGAAACACCTCAAATATACTTAACCAAATCAGAGATAGACTACTTTACTCCTTTCTACACTACAGATAAGCCTATATTAGCTTTACAATCCAACGGAGGACCAGCAGGAACAGGATACGATTACTCTTGGACGAGAGACCTACCAGAACCAGTTGTACTGAAGGTAATAGAAGAATTTAAAGAAACACATACAATAGTTCACATAAAGAGAGAAGACCAAAAATCATACCCTAATGTGTTAAATGCGCTAGACGGATTTAGAAGTATAGCAATACTTTTACAGTTAGCTGATAAGAGGTTATTAATAGATTCATTTGCACAACATCTAGCAGCAGCATTTAAATTAAAATCAACAGTTTGCTGGGGGACCACTACCCCTGAAGTTTTTGGTTACGAAATGCACAATAACATAAAGGCTAATAAATTTACATTAAAAGTAGATTTCCCCACCAATCTTTATCAACCATTCCTACTTTCACAGGATGTATCATCAGCTCCTTACGCTAGATTAGAAGATATATTTAATACAGATACTATTATAAAATCATTAAAATAATGGGAAGACATATTTGGACTCATAACAATAAGTTAATTACTGCTATAGATGATATGCCAGAAAATACATATGGATTTATATATGAAGTAACTCATATACCAACAGGTAGAAAGTACATAGGAAAAAAAGTACTGTATTTTGAAAGAAATAAAAGACTAGGAGTAAAAGCTTTAGCTGCACTTAGAGAAGAGAGAAAATCTAAAGGCATTGGAGGCAGAACTCCTCTTAAACAGAAAGTTATAACGGAATCAGACTGGAAAACTTACTACGGATCTCAAAAGGAAATTTTAGAATTAGTAAAGAACGGAAATAAGGAGGAATTTAAAAGAGAAATCTTACAGTACGTATCAACAAAAAAACAGTTAACGTATTTTGAATGTAAACACCTATTTATTAAAGAGGTATTAGAGAACCGCAACAACTATATCAACGATAATATACTCGGTAAATTTTACAGAAAAGACTTTTTCAATGATAAAGATTAAAGAATTAGTAGGACTTCCTACACTACAGTACCATTTAGATAATGATCTCTCGCTACATGAGAATGTCTACCGCTACTCTAGCGATAAGTTTATACAACTATTTAGTGAAGCAAGAGACTCTTGGAGAGACGGGTATATTCATCTTAACGAAGCAGATGCTAATCTGTTAGAAGATACAGATATTGGAATATATGGTCAATACGAAGGAAAAAAAGTTCCTTTAGACCTACCAATGGAGTCGGTTAATGAAGCAGAATACCAAGGTAAAGATGTACCGTTAAATAAACCTAAACGAGGAGGTTCTAAAAAGTTCTACGTTTATGTTAAAAATAAAAAAGGAAATGTACAAAAAGTATCCTTTGGAGGTACAACAGGATTAAATGTTAAGATAGATGAGCCTGGAGCAAGATCATCCTTTGCAGCACGTCATAAATGTGCAACTAAAAAAGATAAAACAAAACCAGGATACTGGGCATGTAATATAGGACGTTATTGGAAGTCATTAGGTGGATCAAAGAATTTTAGTGGATACTGGTAGACCATATAAGGATAACGGAGATATTAGAATCTTTAAGCAAGAGACTCTAGAAGATGAATTCGTTTGGCATAAAGATAAAGAAGATAGAATTATAAATCCAGTAGGAGAAACAGATTGGATGTTCCAATTCGACAATGAACTTCCAACTAATATAACACAGCTACTATTTATACCAAAGGGCATATATCACAGACTAATTAAAGGAACAGGAGATTTGACTCTTAAAATTATAAGAAAATGAAATTATCAAATATCATATTAAATGAACAGGATGAATTTAAATCTCAAATAGATTCATTACAGAGAGAATTAAATAAAGATTATAGTCCCCATGTTTCAATGGGCGCTTACCACCAACCTAGGCCTGACGATGATCCACTAAAAGATAAAGGATTTGGCTCAATTACTTTCTTACATAAAGAAGAATTACCTGAAAATGAGTTTAGTAGAGCAATTGCAATAGTAAGCAGTAAAGGGTACGAAGTAGATTTAAAACAATCTACTAACTACTATGAAAACGAACCCGGAGAAAGAGATTACTACCCAAAAATTAAATTTAATTTTGACCTATAGTTATGAGACTATCCAGAATACTTTTATCAGAGATAATCCAATCGACACCTGAATTTGATAGAGAGGTCGATAGACTAAGAGATCAAGGAGGTACGTATATTGGCTCTGGAGATTATGGATCAGTTTTTCTGTTAAACGGTAAAGCTGTTAAAGTAACAACTGATGAAATAGAGATAGAACATGCTGAAATACTAAAAGGTAAAAAAACTAATAATTTTGTATATATTTACGATGTAACCGTGCTAAATACGAAACTTGCTATAATAGAAATGGAAGTTCTAGGAAAATATAAAGGACAGATTCCTGAAGAATTTATAGACTCTACAGAAAAAGAAGCAACCCGCTTCGGGATTGACCCAGATGAATTAGACTTTATTGGGGATAATATAATGGTACATCCTAAATCAAATAATTTAAAAATGATCGACGTATAAGTTGGTCCTCTACTTTCTTTTTCTTATCTTATCATAATAACTGATAAGTATGGAGTATACCTTTCTATTAGGTGCAATTGAAAATATATTAGGAAAAAGTCAAAAAAGAGCTAGAAATAACTACGCTTTTCATTGTCCTTTTTGTAACCACCGTAAACCTAAGTTAGAAATAAACATGGCAACGACCGAGGAGGGTAAAAACTTCTGGGAATGCTGGGTATGTAAAACTAGAGGTCAGTCTATATTCTCCCTTATAAAACAGTTAAAACTTCCTAAAATAGAAGCTCAAGAAGTATTAAAGTACGTTAAAAAAGGAATAAAGTACGAATATACAGCTGAAGAAGTAGTTAAACTACCGGAAGAGTTTCAACCTCTACACTCCGCTACAAGAACCTCAGTTTTAGCTAATAAAGTAAGAAAATATTTATATGACAGAGGACTTACCGACAATGATTTTATTAAATATAATGTTGGATACACAACAACTGGAGAATATGGAGGACGTATTATTATCCCAAGCTATTCTGAGTCCAATCGGCTCAATTATTTTGTTGGAAGAACTTACGAGGGAGCTTACTTCAAATATAAAAACCCAGAAGCATCTAAAGACATAATATTCTTTGAAAACTTAATTAATTGGAATCAACCTATTATTTTATGTGAAGGAGCATTTGATGCAATAGCAATAAAAAGAAACGCAGTACCTATCTTAGGTAAAAGCTTATCTCCATCACTATGGAAAAGATTACTTACAGGGAAATTGACAGACATATACATTGCATTAGATACTGATGCACAAATACAGGCTTTAGAAATAGCAGAAAAGTTAATAGCTGCTGGTTTTAGAGTATTTTTAATAGAGTTACTAGATAAAGACCCATCAGATATGGGGTTTAATGAATTTACTAAATTAGTACAGAACGCAGCAGAATTAGACTTTTCTAAAATAATGCAGCAAAAATTAAATTTATGATTAGACAGGGAACAAACATTCTTAAAGAGAATTCAAAAAATAGATTAGACTTCAAACCTGATTTAAAACAAATTAACTTTTTAGATCGCAGAGTGTATAAGAGAGATAAAGGCGTGTATTACCCATCAGTTACAACTATACTTCAATATATGCCAAAAAATAAGTTTTTTGATAATTGGCTAAAGGATGTAGGACATAGTGCTGATATTATCATGCGAAAAGCAGGTAAAGAAGGTACCCAAGTACATGAAGCATCAGAAGCATTAGTATTAGGTAAGGAAGTTAACTGGGTAGACGATTACGGCAATGCTAAGTATTCTCAACTAGTATGGGAAATGATTATGAAATTCCATGACTTCTGGACAACAACTAAACCTGAATTAATATCCACAGAAGACTTTGTATTCTCAGATAAATTTAAATACGCCGGTACAGCAGACTTAGTTGTTAAAATGGACGGTGAAACTTGGCTATTAGATATTAAAACTTCCAATAACCTACACAGATCTTATAATCTACAACTAGCTGCTTATGCAAAAGCAATTGAAGAAGTTAAAGGTATTAAGATAGATAGAACAGGTATAATCTGGCTAAAATCTAGCACAAGATCTTCTTCTAAGAAGAAAGGGGTATACCAAGGAAAAGGATGGCAAATAAAGGTAATAGATGAAATTGACTACAACTTTGACTTATTTAAAACAATCTATAAGCTATACCTATTAGAAAACCCTAATACCGAACCTATTTATAAGAGTTACCCAACAACATTAAAATTATAATATATGAAGAAATTATTATTTTTTCTACTAATACCGGTATTAACAGGATGTGCTTCTTTTCAAGTAAGTACTTTAAATCATGACCCAATATACAGTATAGAAGGTTCAGATACCGAAATAACAGTAATTAATAATGAGTTTGAGCTACAGCGTTTACTAAGAACAGACTTTAATTTTAGATTCGATTTCGCTCAATACGCTCTAAGGCAACCTGCATCATTTGATTGGAATACTAGGGTACTTGGTAACAGGTACAGTTACTACAACCCTTACTATAGTAGAAGCCAAATGTGGAACGACTGGGTCTGGGGATACAATTGGTACTCGCCTCATAGATGGTCGCCTTACGGATACGATAGATGGGGGTATAACAACTACGGATGGAATAACTACGGATGGAATAACTACCAAAACAATTGGGGATGGAGACAAGGACGGAAT